>OLNO01001753.1_pt1 | contig 16599 bp, 9 predicted proteins | sample 1672861 | NCBI WGS metagenome assembly OLNO01 (sample SAMEA3136731, study PRJEB25190) | human gut metagenome | reverse complement strand
TGAATTTAGGCTCTTCCGGTTCTACTTCGCGTTCCTCCGCCTTCACGGGACGGGGACTGGGAGCAATCTCCACAAAGCAGTCCAGCAACTCCTGCACACCGAAGTTATTCAGGGCAGAGCCGAAGAACACGGGAGCCAATTCACCTTTCAGATACTCCTCTACCTGAAATTCGGGATACACACCGTCTATCAGTTCCAGTTCGCCGCGCAGCTTGTCCGCCAGTGCCGAACCGATCTGATTATCCAGTTCTTCCGTATTTATATCTACTTCCACCTTTTCCGTCACCACCTGCTTGGAAGGCTGGTAAAGATTGAGATTGCGTTCATAAATGTTGTAAACTCCCTTGAAACGGGGACCGCTCTCGATAGGCCACGTCAGCGGGCGGACGTGGATGGAGAGTTCCTCCTCCAGCTCATCCAGCAAGTCGAACGGGTCTTTTGCCTCACGGTCCATCTTATTGATGAAGATAATCACCGGAGTGTTGCGCATGCGGCAGACTTCCATCAGCTTGCGTGTCTGTGTTTCCACACCTTTCGCACCGTCCACCACGATGATAACGCTGTCCACCGCCGTCAGTGTGCGGTAAGTATCTTCGGCAAAGTCCTGGTGACCCGGAGTATCGAGGATATTGATTTTATAATCGTGATAGTCGAACTCCATTACGGAAGTGGTTACGGAGATACCACGCTGTTTTTCAATATCCATCCAGTCTGACGTTGCCGTCTTCTTTATCTTGTTGCTCTTTACCGCACCCGCCACCTGAATCTGACCGCCAAACAGCAGCAGCTTTTCAGTCAACGATGTCTTACCGGCATCCGGATGGGCGATAATCGCAAAGGTTCGTCTTCTCGCTATTTCTTGATTTGCCATAACTTATTATTTTTCAGGCACGGATTACACGGATTTCACGGTTTCCTGCGTGTCAGTATCTTACGTTTCATTTCTGCTCTTAAACCAAAATTCAGCAATAAACCTACTTGCAGATTTGTACCTTTCAAATAGTTCACTAACTGCCATTCATGTTCCGGTCTTAATGCAGAAACAGCTTTTAATTCCAAGATAATGGCATCTTCAACTATCATATCCGTTCTATACGTACCTACTATTTTATTTTTATAATACACATTTAAATCTTTCTGACATTCACATTTCAGCCCTCTATCTTTCAGTTCAAGGTAAAGTGCATTTTGATACACCTGTTCCCAAAATCCGAATCCCAACGTCTTATGAACCTCATAAAATGCCGCTATGATTTTCGACGTCAGCTCTTCGTATAACATTATTATCCCTCTCCGTGAAATCCGTGTAATCCGTGCCTAAAAATCCAGCCTATCGATGCAGACCTGCAAGCTATCCTCCCAATGGGGAATCTCGATACCGAAAGTCTTTTTAATCTTCGTCTTATCCAATACGGAATACTGAGGACGCGGAGCTTTGGCCGGATACTCGTCCGTATGCAACGGGCTGACTTTACACGAGGTAATGCCCGCCATGCGGTGAATGGCCACCGTAAAATCATACCAGGAGCATACTCCCTCGTTACTGAAATGATAAATACCAGGGACGATGCCCTGATTGACAGCCGCAAAGATGGCACGTGCCAAATCGTTGGCATAAGTCGGCGTACCGATTTGGTCGAAAACAACTCCCAACCGCTCGCGTTCATTACCCAGACGAATCATGGTCTTTACAAAATTATTGCCGTAAATGGAATATAACCATGCCGTACGGATAACCATCGCACGGCTGCACTTCTCCATAACAGCCTGCTCACCTGCCAGTTTTGTAGAGCCGTAAACGGAGTTGGGGCAAGGAGTGACTTCTTCCGTATAAGGAATATGGCCGATTCCGTCGAACACGTAATCCGTAGAGACCTGTATCATGGCAGCACCGCAAGCCTCGGCGGCGGCAGCCAGATAGCCGGGAGCTATATGGTTCAGTTTATCGCAAAGTTCGGGATTGTCTTCTGCCTTGTCCACTGCCGTATAAGCGGCACAGTTCACAATAACATCCACCCGATTATCGGTCACGAATGCACGTATGGCCTGTTCATCACATATATCCAGTTCCTGCACATCTGTAAAAAAGTAAGTGTGTTGCTGATTTTCAGCAGAGAGCACCCGCATCTCATTGCCAAGCTGACCGTTGGCACCGGTTACTAATATATTCATCTTAACAGTTACTATTTATTCCCTATGGTTATGATACCTCTTTTATCTTCAACACACAGGTACGTTGACTATTTTCAGTTTTCTATTTATTACCCGACTTATTACCCTGCTTCATGCAGACATTCCGTCAGTCATTATCCAGTTTCAACTCGCCTTTCCTCTCTTTGTCGTAATAATTGGCAAGCAGGGAAAGAAAACTGCTGATGGCTTCTATCGCCTTGGCAGTGCCCTGGCTGATTTCCTTTTTCTGCAAACGCAGCAGCAGTATGCCGTAAAGCGCCTCAAAACAGGTCTCCAATTCGGATTCTTCCGTTTGTCCGCTCTTTTGCCGCAATTCCACAATAAAAGGCAACGCTTTGAAATATGCCGCATTATAAAAGGGATACTTCGTGGAAGCCAGCAAATCGGCATGCAGGTCCGTAAGGTTGCGGATAACGTTGCGGTTAATCTGCAAATGCCCTTTCTCCGTCACCCCCTCGGCACGCATCATATCGGCAAGATTGCCGTACCACTCCTCCAGAGCCGCATGTTCTTCGGCAGGATAACGGGAGATGACATTGCTGCGAATCAGGTCTATATCGCACTTGTTAGCACGAAGCAGATCCTCCACTTGCCACATATATATAAGGTATTCGGCAATATTCTTCTCTTTCAGTTGCTGTGAAATCTTCACGTTGAGATGATTTATGATTTATAATTTATATTCTTCACCAAGATACCGCGGTCCGCTCCCGTAACTAATAGAGCGATTCGCCCATCAGCGTAAACACCAGTCCGAATGCAGATACTACCATGACAATGCCGCCGATAATACGGTTCAATATCCAAATGCCGCGTAAATTGAATTGCGTACGGACCTTGTTGACAAAAAAGGTAATTCCAAACCACCACGTCAATGCTCCCAAAGCAATGGCAAGATACCCCGTAACGGCCTCAAAGACCAACACGCCTTCGCTTACAAAAGCAAAGCGCGCAAAAAGGCCTACAAAAAGAAATATGATAAGCGGATTGGAGAGAGTGACAGCGAACGCTGTGATAAAATTGTGAAAATAAGACCCCTTGCTGGTAGATACCGGACGAATGGACTGCACCGGATTACTGCGGAATGTATAGATACCGAATATCAGCAGCAGGGTACTCCCGAACAGTTGCAGATAGAAGATATTCTTGTTGACATAATCGAATACGAAACTCATTCCGTAGCCTGTCAGCAAAGCATAGGCAATATCACTCAACGAGGCGCCTATACCGGTCACAAAACCATACCAACGCCCTTTGTTCAAAGTACGCTGAATGCACAATACTCCTACGGGGCCCAACGGTGCAGATACGATAACACCTATTATGAACCCTTTCCATAATATGTCAAGTATGGTCTCTATCTGAATCATGCCTGCAAATATCGGACTTTTTTATGAGACAACCGAATAGAGTTAACGTTTTTTCGTCAGAAAAGGAGTTTAGATACAAAGTCAATCATCCGGCGGGGCGGACTTCCCTATTTCACTGAAGTTTTTTATTTCCTTTTCTTTCTCCCACCCGACGATTTTCTTTATCTTTGCGCCAAAAGCAAAGGTAAACTGCATCCCGGCATAAAAAAACAGACAAGTTCGTTTTATTCTGCCTCCGGTTTGCACTATCTTTGCACCCAGGAAGAAAAGAGAAGAAGCTAACTGACAGACAATAGAATAGTTTCAATCACAAAGTAGCAAATCGTAAACTCTTAAATAAAAGTATGATTCTTTTTTTCAGAACACCATCCAAGAGCGTGATTGCCGTAGAATGCGACCACGAACTTACCCAGGCAGACAGCGACAAACTCTGCTGGCTTTTTGGAGAAGCCACCCCCGAAAGTGAAGACAACCTGAAAGGACATTTCGTAGGTCCGCGCCGCGAGATGATTACTCCCTGGAGTACCAATGCTGTGGAAATCACCCAGAATATGGGTCTGAACGGTATCACCCGTATCGAAGAATATTTCCCTGTGAAAGATGAAAACGCAGACCACGACCCGATGCTGCAACGTATGTATAAAGGTCTGGACCAAAACGTATTTACGACCAACCGCCAGCCGGAACCGATTATCCACATCGATGACCTGGAAGCATACAACGAAAAAGAAGGTCTGGCGCTCTCCAAAGAAGAGATGGACTACCTCAAGAAAGTGGAGAAAGACCTGGGACGTCCGCTAACCGACTCCGAGGTATTCGGTTTTGCGCAAATCAACTCCGAGCACTGCCGTCACAAAATTTTCGGCGGCACATTCATCATTGACGGAGTGGAGCAGGAATCTTCCCTCTTCCAGATGATTAAAAAGACCACTCAGGAAAATCCGAACAAGATTATATCGGCCTATAAAGATAATGTTGCCTTTGCCGAAGGTCCGGTTATCGAGCAGTTTGCCCCGGCAGACCACTCCAAGCCCGACTTCTTCCAGATAAAGGACATCAAGAGTGTTATCTCCCTGAAAGCCGAAACCCACAACTTCCCTACCACCGTAGAGCCTTTCAACGGTGCATCTACCGGTACGGGCGGTGAAATCCGCGACCGTATGGGCGGCGGTAAAGGCTCATGGCCTATTGCCGGAACAGCCGTATACATGACTTCCTACCCCCGCACGGACGAGGACCGTCCCTGGGAAGAGATACTTCCGGTGCGCAAATGGCTGTACCAGACTCCCGAACAAATCCTGATCAAGGCATCCAACGGCGCCAGCGATTTCGGAAACAAGTTCGGCCAGCCGCTGATTTGCGGTTCCGTACTCACCTTTGAACACAAAGAGAAAGATGAGGTGTACGGTTACGACAAAGTCATCATGCTTGCCGGCGGTGTGGGATACGGTACACAACGCGACTGCCTGAAAGGCGCTCCCGAAGCCGGCAACAAGGTTGTCGTGATCGGTGGCGACAACTACCGCATCGGTTTGGGCGGCGGTTCCGTGTCATCCGTAGATACGGGACGCTACAGCAGCGGCATCGAGCTGAATGCCGTACAGCGTGCCAATGCAGAGATGCAGAAACGTGCCTACAACGTAGTACGTGCGCTTTGCGAAGAAGACACCAACCCGGTGGTTTCCATCCATGACCACGGTTCTGCCGGACATGTAAACTGCCTGTCCGAGCTGGTAGAAGAGTGCGGCGGACTTATCGACATGAGCAAGCTGCCTATCGGCGACAAGACTTTGTCTGCCAAAGAAATCATAGCCAACGAGAGTCAGGAGCGCATGGGTCTGCTGATTCAGGAAGAGGCCATCGAACACGTACGTAAGGTAGCCGAACGCGAACGCGCTCCGATGTATGTAGTCGGTGAAACCACCGGCGACCACCGCTTCGCTTTCCAGCAAGCCGACGGCGTACGCCCGTTCGACCTTGCCGTAGAACAGATGTTCGGCTCTTCACCCAAAACCTATATGGTGGACAAGACCGTAGAACGTCATTATGAAATGCCGGAATACGAATTGTCGCAACTGCACGAATACCTTACCAACGTACTCCAACTGGAAGCCGTTGCCTGCAAAGACTGGTTGACAAACAAGGTAGACCGTTCCGTAACAGGTAAGATTGCCCGCCAGCAATGCCAGGGCGAACTCCAGTTGCCGTTGAGCGACTGCGGTGTCGTAGCTTTGGATTATCGCGGCGAAAAAGGTATCGCAACTTCTTTGGGACATGCTCCGCAGGCAGCCCTTGCCGACCCGGCAGCGGGTTCTATCCTCTCCGTCAGTGAAGCGTTGACCAACCTGATCTGGGCTCCGCTTGCCGAAGGTCTGGACAGCGTGTCCCTGTCAGCCAACTGGATGTGGCCGTGCCGCTCGCAAGAGGGTGAGGACGCACGTCTTTATACGGCGGTAAAGGCATTGAGCGACTTCTGCTGCGCCCTGCAAATCAATGTTCCCACAGGTAAGGACTCTTTGTCCATGACGCAGAAATACCCCGACGGCAGCAAAGTCATCGCTCCGGGTACGGTTATTGTATCTGCAGGCGGCGAGGTTTCAGATGTGAAGAAAGTGGTATCTCCCGTACTTGTCAACGATGAGAAAACCACGCTGTACCATATCGACTTCAGTTTCGACAAGCTGAAGCTGGGCGGCTCCGCCTTCGCACAGTCATTGGGTAAAGTAGGCGACGAAGTACCTTGCGTACAAGATGCCGAATACTTCCGTGACGCTTTCCTGGCTGTACAGGAATTAATCAACAAGGGACTTGTTCTTGCCGGACACGACATTTCGGCCGGCGGTCTTATCACTACGTTGCTCGAGATGTGCTTCGCTAATGTAGAGGGCGGTATGGAAATCAACCTCGACAAGATGAAAGAGCAGGACCTCGTCAAGATATTGTTTGCCGAGAACCCGGGTATCGTTATCCAGGTGAGCAACAAGCATAAGGAAGAAGTCAAGAAAATACTGGAAGATGCCGGTGTAGGCTATATCAAAATCGGTAAGCCGACCGACGAACGTCATATTCTCGTAAGCAAAGACGGCGCTACCTACCAGTTCGGTGTGGACTACATGCGCGATGTCTGGTACTCTTCATCGTATCTGCTGGACCGCAAACAGTCCATGAACGGGTGCGCTAAGAAACGTTTCGAGAACTACAAGATGCAACCGTTGGATTTGGTGTTCCGACCTGAATTCAAGGGTAAACTTTCGCAATACGGCCTCGACCCGAACCGTCGTACCCCGACCGGTATCCGCGCTGCCATTATCCGCGAAAAGGGAACCAACGGCGAACGCGAAATGGCCTATTCACTCTATCTTGCCGGCTTCGATGTGAAAGACGTTACCATGACCGACCTCATCAGCGGACGTGAAACGCTGGAAGACGTAAACATGGTGGTTTATTGCGGCGGCTTCTCCAACTCCGACGTATTGGGTTCCGCCAAAGGTTGGGCAGGCGCTTTCCTCTTCAACCCGAAAGCCAAAGAGGCGCTCGACAAGTTCTATGCACGCGAAGACACGCTGTCTCTCGGCGTATGCAACGGTTGCCAGCTTATGATGGAATTAGGCCTCATCACTCCCGACCACGAAAAGAAGGGAAAGATGCTGCATAATGATTCCCATAAATTCGAATCGACCTTTATCGGCCTGACTATCCCTACCAACCGCAGCGTAATGTTCGGCTCTTTGAGCGGCAGTAAGCTCGGTATCTGGGTGGCACACGGAGAAGGAAAATTCTCATTGCCTTACGATGAGGACAAGTACAATGTAGTGGCAAAATATACCTACGATGAATATCCGGGCAATCCGAACGGCTCCGACTACTCCGTTGCGGCAATAGCCAGCACCGACGGACGCCACCTAGCCATCATGCCTCACCTGGAACGCTCCATCTTCCCGTGGCAGAACGGCTACTATCCGCAGGACCGCGTTCACAGCGACCAGGTTACCCCATGGATAGAGGCATTTGTCAACGCACGCAAGTGGGTGGAAGAAAAGACTGGAAAATAACCACGTGTAAAACTGTAATGCAATAATGGATAATGTGCCAAAGACTCTGCTTTTGCAGGAGCTTTGGCACATTTCTTATATCTCCACACCGCCTTCCATCCTGCCGCTTTACCACTCTGTATTTCCTTTTTTGCATATCTCAAACATTTTCACTACTTTTGTGTTAATATTAAATCCCCCAACTTTATCAAACTCAAATACCAAAATCGGCTAATATGAAAAAGCATTTCTTTTTCTTTCTTTTCCTTATATCATCCTTTCTGGCTGCCGCTCAGACATATAACTACATCGGCGTAGAGGATGGTTTGAGCAACAGGCGGGTATATGCGATTCAAAAAGGGCCTAAAGGTTACATGTGGTTCCTCACGCACGACGGCATCGACCGTTATAACGGAAAGGAATTCAAGCATTATAAACTCATGGACGGCGAAGATGAAATCAACTCCATGATGAACCTCAACTGGCTGTATTCGGATTCGCAGGGAAGGCTATGGGAAATAGGCAAGCAAGGACGCGTATTCTGTTATGAAAGCAAGCACGACCGTTTCCAACTGGTATATAAATTGCCCAAAAGCGAGACGGAAGGCCTGCACACTCCCGTCAGCTATGGATTTATCGATGATAATAATATAATATGGCTCTGCAACCAAAGAAACATTTACCTATATAACAGTCTGACAAAAGCAACTGTTGTCATAAAGAATGAAATCAACGAAAGCATCACCGACATCGAGCAGATAGACGAGACCCACTATTTTATAGGCACGGATGTAGGCGTGCATTATGCCGAACTGAGAAACAATGTGCTTGCGCTAAGCCCTTGCGAGAAACTGGATACGCTAAGACTGCAAATCAACGAGCTGTTCTTTCATAAAGGCAGCCGCAAAATCTTTATCGGAACCTTTCAAAGAGGTATCTATGTATACGATCTGAACCTTCATAAGGCGTTCCACATCAAATCCGGCCTGATAGATGTCAGCATCAACCGTATCTGTACCTTCGGTGAAAAAGACATATTGATAGCGACAGACGGTGCAGGTGTCTACAAGATGGATGTGGACACTTACCGGTCCGAACCGTACATCGTGGCCGACTTCAACCGATATAACGCCATGAACGGCAATACAATCTACGACATATATGTGGATAACGAGCAACGCATCTGGATGGCGAACTATCCTATCGGCATTACCGTACGCAACAACCGGTACAGCGATTACAAATGGATAAAGCATTCCATCGGCAACAAACAGTCCCTCATCAACGATCAGGTAAACGCCGTTATGGAAGACGAAGAGGGCGACCTATGGTATGCCACCAACAACGGCATCAGCCTGTATGAGCATCGTACCCAACAATGGCATTCGTTCTTGAGCGTCTACGATAAGGAGCAGAAGAACCAGAGCCATACATTCATGTCTCTGTGCGAGGTCAGTCCCGGCATTATCTGGGTAGGCGGCTACAGTTCCGGCATCTACCAGATAGATAAGAAAAAGCGTTCTGTCAGCTTTTTCACGCCCGCCTTGTTCGGCGGCGCAACGATTCGTCCCGACAAGTACATCCGTTCCATTACCAAAGACAGAGACGGTTATATCTGGTCGGGGGGATACTACAACCTGAAAAGAATAGACCTGAAACATAAAAACATTGAATCGATACCCGGGCTGGAAGTTATAACGGACATCAAGGAGCGGGACGAAAAATACATGTGGATAGGTACAGCCAACGGCTTATACCTGCTGGAGAAAGCAACCGGCAAATACCGGTACATAACGCTGCCGGTAGAGTCCTCCTATATATACTCCCTGTATCAGGCCCCCAACGGACTGCTGTATATCGGCACAAACAATTCCGGTCTGCTGATTTACGACCCTGCCAGGCAGAACTTTGAACACTATCATAAAGATAACTGCGCACTTATCTCCAACAATATCTATACAATTCTGTCAGACAGAAAAGATGATATTCTCTTAAGTACAGAATACGGACTGAGCGGTTTCTACCTCAAAGAAAAAAGATTCCATAACTGGACCAAAGAACAGGGACTGCATTCCGACCATTTCAATGCCAACTCCGGAACACTGCGCAAGAACGGGAATGCCATTTTCGGAAGTACCGACGGAGCCATAGAATTTCCAAGAGACATGGTATTGCCCCGCGAGTACAGTTCGCGCATGATATTCAGCGATTTGCGCGTTTTCTACCAAACAGTATACCCCAAAGACGAAGGTTCTCCTTTGGTTTTGGATATCGACGAAACCAAAAGCCTGAAACTGAAATACAGCCAGAATATATTTTCGCTTCAGGTATCGTCCATCAATTATGACTATCCTTCCCTCATCCTGTATTCGTGGAAACTGGAAGGATTCTATGACGGCTGGAGCCGTCCGGGAGAGGAAAATGTCATCCGGTTCACCAATCTGAATCCCGGTCATTACACCCTGCGTGTCCGCGCCATATCCAGTGAAGACCGGCGTATGGTCTTGGAAGAGCGCAGCATAGATATTATTGTCGAGCAACCCATTTGGCTCAGCATATGGGCATTATTACTGTATGCGCTTATCCTTGTTGCAATTGCAAGCATCGCATTGCGCATAATCGTATTGCGCAAGCAACGAAAGATATCCGATGACAAGATCCGTTTCTTTGTCAACACCGCGCATGACATCCGTACTCCGCTGACGCTCATCAAAGCACCGTTGGAAGAACTCTCCGACCGTGAGAAACTAAGCAAGGAAGGAACGGACAACCTCAGCACGGCGCTTCGCAACGTCAACGCCCTGCTACGTCTCACAACCAACCTCATAAACTTTGAACGTGCGGATACCTATTCGAACAATTTCTACGTATCCGAATACGAACTGGGAGCTTATATGACCGACATTGTCAATGTTTTCCGTTCATACGCTTCCGTAAAGCACATCGACCTGACTTACGAAAGCAACTTCCGCTATCTGAATGTCTGGCTGGATAAGGATAAGATGGACTCCATTTTGAAGAATATCATATCCAATGCACTGAAATACACGCCCGAAGGCGGAAGCGTGCATGTCTATGCTTACGAAACGGAAGATACCTGGAACGTGGAAGTCAGTGACACGGGTATCGGCATTCCACTGGACGAGCAGAAAAAGCTGTTCAAGATGCACTTCCGCGGCAGCAATGCCATCAATTCCAAAGTAACCGGCAGCGGCATCGGACTGCTTCTTGTATGGAAACTCGTGCATATGCATAAAGGAAAGCTCAACTTCACCAGCACCGAAGGAAAAGGCTCCTGCATCAAAGTATCTTTCCCTAAAGGCGAGAAACGCTACCGCAAGGCCATACACCGTCCTGCTCCCACCAAAGAGCAGGAACAGAACAATGAACCGGAACAAATCACCTCTCCGGAAAAGGGCACTCCGGACACCCCTGCCTTCAACACGCCCATAGAGGGTTACGAACATGCCCAACAGCAAACTCAGGATGCCGGTAACCGCCAGAAAATACTGATAGTAGAGGATAACGACGAACTGAGGGAATACCTGCGGCGTACGCTGGCGGAGAACTACCATGTACAAGTATGTTCCAACGGAAAATCAGCGCTTTGTATCGTGAAGGAGTATTTCCCCGACCTGATTATCTCGGACATCATGATGCCCGAAATGCGGGGTGATGAACTGTGCCAGAAAGTGAAGAATGACATTGATACCTCGCACATCCCCGTTATCCTGCTTACGGCCCTCAATACGGACAAAAACATCATCGACGGGCTGCAAACCGGAGCGGATGAATACGTCGTGAAACCGTTTAACATCGGAATCCTGCGCGCCACCATTGCCAATCTGCTTGCCAACCGTGCCTTATTGCGCCACAGATACGGCAATCTGGAGCTGAACGATGATACCCACAATACGGAATGCATCAACTGTTCTACGGATTTGGACTGGAAATTCATTGCCAGCATCAAGAAGAATGTAGAGGACAACATGGACAATCCGAGCTTCACGATTGATGTGCTTTGCACCCTGCTCAACATGAGCCGTACCAGTTTCTACAACAAGTTAAAGGCACTGACCGACCAGGCTCCGGGAGATTATGTACGGTTGATACGCCTGAAACGTGCCATGCAACTGCTGAAGGAACAAAAGTACACCATCACCGAAGTTGCCGAAATGACCGGTTTCAGCGATGCCAAATACTTCCGTGAAGTCTTTAAGAAACACTTTAATATCAGTCCGAGCCAATATGCAAAAGAAGAAGGAAATATTGGAGAGGGCAAACAATAAACCGAATTACAGCATTACACATGATATGACGAATATATATACCGAAGCATTTTCCATTTTCTTTAAAATCGGTGCATTCACCATTGGCGGCGGCTATGCCATGGTTCCATTGATTGAGGACGAAATCGTAACGAAACGCCGGTGGATAGCCAAAGAGGATTTTATAGACCTGCTTGCCATCGCCCAGTCGGCACCGGGCATCCTTGCGGTCAACATATCCATATTCATAGGCTACCGCCTGCGTGGAATACGGGGAAGCATCGTTACCGCCCTGGGAACGATACTGCCTTCTTTCCTCATTATCCTTGCCATAGCCTTGTTTTTCCATAACTTCAAAGACAATGTCTACGTAGAGCGTATCTTCAAGGGTATCCGTCCGGCAGTTGTAGCACTGATAGCCGCTCCGACTTTCAGTATGGCCAAATCCGCCAAAATCAACCGCTACACGATATGGATTCCTATTGTCTCGGCTCTGCTTATCTGGTTATTGGGCTTCTCCCCCATCTGGATTATCATTGCTGCCGGTATAGGCGGATACCTGTTCGGAAGGCTGCGCTTCCCGAAAACCAACAGTTAAAAATTAAACAAAACCACCCCACTTATCGCTAATCACTAACCACTAACCACTAATCACTACATCATGCTTTTCCTCCATCTATTCTACACATTCTTTAAAATAGGCCTTTTCGGTTTTGGCGGCGGATACGCCATGCTGTCCATGATACAAGGTGAGGTAGTCACCCGTTACGGCTGGCTCACACCGCAGGAGTTTACCGACATCGTAGCAATCAGCCAGATGACTCCCGGCCCTATCGGCATCAATTCGGCAACCTATGTAGGCTATTCCACGATAGCCGAACAATACGGCACGAGCATGGGAGTGCTTGGGTCTTGCGTAGCCACTTTTGCCGTAGTGCTGCCTTCGTTCATCCTGATGCTCACTATCAGCAAATTCTTTCTGAAATATCAGAAGCACCCGGCAGTAGAAGCCGTATTCAGCGGACTTCGCCCGGCGGTAGTAGGACTGCTGGCATCGGCTGCGCTGGTGCTGATGAACACGGAGAACTTCAGTTCGCCCCAGGAAGATATGTACTCTTTCATCATCAGTATCATCATCTTCCTTGCAGCTTTCATCGGAACAAGAAAATATAAGGTCAACCCCATACTGATGATTATAGTATGCGGAATAGCAGGGCTGATACTTTATTGACAGTTGATTCCTACAGCTTCACTTTCTTGCTTACAGACTTGGATTCGTTGTGCAGGCGGTCGAGCGCCGTAACCACATAACGGTACTTCGTCTTGCCATCCTCATAAGGCAACTTATAGAAAGTATTGCGCGTAACAGCCACAATGTGCGAAGGATCGTCAATATCCACCTTCTCCTTCGAAGCAAAACGGTAAACAACATACTGTACCGGACGGTTCATTTCATCCTTGAACTTCGGAGCAGTCCAGAAAAGGATGTAACCGTCGGCAGTCCACACCGGTTTTACCTTGCGCACCTTATCCGGAGCTTCATTGTCCATAAAGTCAAATACGGGCGGCAAAGCCGGATATTTATGATACTCGGCAACCAGCGCATCGCGGTATTTGCCGGCATTCTCCACTACTGCGCTGGCAGGCCATTGGCAACTGCCGCCGATTGTCTGATATGCCCGCTGCAAAGCCATCTTGCGGGGAAGCTGATTGACGGACGGATTCTTCGGGTCGGCATTCTGTACCGTATTCATTACAGACTGGCCGATAAACAAAGGACGGTTCTCCGTATGCTTTGCCCACCACTTCACCAAAGTTTCATAGTCGGCAGCCGGATGTCCTATCTGCCAGTACACTTGCGGTATGTTATAATCAATCCACCCTTTGCGTGCCCACAGAAGTACGTCGGCATACAAATCATCATAATTCTGCAAACCGTTTGTAGCACTGCCCAGCGGATCGCTGCTCTGATTGCGGTAGATACCGAAAGGACTCACGCCAAACTTCACCCAGGGTTTCAGTCCGCGGACCGTCTCATGTATTTTCTGAATGAGAATATTCACATTACTGCGGCGCCAGTCCGCCTTATTGCTGAAACCGCCGCCATAGCGTGCAAAGCTGGCATCATCTGGGAAATCCTTTCCCTTGATAGGATAGGGATAGAAATAATCGTCCATATGAATGGCATCCACATCATAGCGCGACACGATGTCGGTTATCACTTTGCAGATATGATTGCGGCTTTCGGGAAGCGCAGGGTCGAAGTAAAGCTGGTCGCCATACGTCACGAACCACTCCGGATGCGAATTATAAATATGGATGGGCGAAAGCTCGTTCTTCAACGAAGTCTTTACCCGATACGGATTAATCCAGGCATGAAACTCCATGCTCCGCTTGTGGCACTCCTCAATCATAAACTGCATAGGGTCCCAATAAGGTTCCGGGGCTTTGCCCTGCACACCCGTCAGGAAACGGCTCCACGGTTCGTACTGCGAAGCATACAACGCATCGGCTTCGGGACGCACCTGAAAAATAACGGCATTGATACCTGCACCTTGCAGGGAGTTCAACTGATTTATCAAGATTTGCTTCAACCGGTCGGTCGGTATGCCACGAAACTGTCCGTTTACCGCCTGAATCCATGCGGCACGAAATTCACGTTTAGGATGTGCGGATGTGGGTACGAACTGTGCCTGTACAGCCAGTGAAAGGCAACAGAAAGCCAGTAACAAGAGGAGATTTCTCACTTTCATTTTATTCTTTTTAAATATTGTGTCGCAAAGATAATGATTATCTTTGCAACTCAATTCATTTTCAATCGTCTTATGGCAAAAAATACATCTATCATCATAAAGGGAGCACGCGTCAATAATCTGAAAAATATTGATGTGGAAATTCCCCGCAACAAGCTGGTCGTCATAACCGGACTATCCGGTTCCGGCAAGTCCTCGCTCGCATTCGATACACTCTATGCCGAGGGGCAACGGCGCTATGTGGAAAGCCTCAGCAGTTACGCCCGCCAGTTTTTGGGACGTATGAGTAAGCCCGAATGCGATTTCATCAAGGGTATCCCTCCTGCCATTGCCATCGAGCAGAAAGTAAGCAGCCGCAATCCCCGTTCCACCGTAGGCACTTCTACTGAAATCTACGAATACCTGCGCCTGCTCTACGCCCGTGTGGGACGGACTTTCAGTCCGGTCAGCGGACAGGAAGTAAAGAAACACTCCACCGAGGACATCGTGAACTGCATGCTCCGGCAACCTGAGGGAACACGCTATACCGTGCTAACCCCGATATTGCTCCGCGAAGGACGTACCTTGCAGCAACAATTGGAAATAGACTTGAAGCAAGGGTTCAACCGGTTGGAAGTGAACGGAGAAATGGTGCGCATTGACGAGTATCAGCCTAAAGACGGTGACACCGTATTCCTATTGGTAGACCGCATGACGGTTTCCGGCGAGAAAGATGCCGTCAGCCGCCTCACCGACTCCGCCGAAACCGCCATGTACGAGGGTGACGGAGCCTGCCTGCTGCGTTTCTACCAACCGGACGGCACTACCAGCCTGTACCGTTTCAGTACCAAGTTCGAGGCGGACGGCATCACGTTTGAAGAACCCAACGACCAGATGTTCTCGTTCAACTCCCCCATTGGCGCATGTCCGGAATGCGAAGGCTTCGGACGTGTCGTGGGCATCGACGAACATCTCGTCATCCCCAACCGCTCCCTTTCCGTATACGACGGCGCCGTGGTGTGCTGGCGCGGAGAGAAAATGGGCGAATGGAAAGACATGGTGATACGCGGTGCGGAGAAAGCCGGCTTCCCCATTTTCACTCCCTACTACCAGTTGACAGACGAACAGCGCCGCATGCTGTGGGACGGAACCCGCTACTTCGAGGGTATCAATGCCTTCTTCAAAATGTTGCAGGAAAACCAGTACAAGATACAATACCGCGTTATGCTGGCGCGTTATCGCGGCAAAACCCTTTGTCCCAAATGCCACGGTACAAGGCTGAAGCCCGAAGCCGGTTATGTACGGGTGGGCGGACGCAGCATCTCCGAACTGGTAGACCTGCCCATTACCGAACTGAAAGTGTTTTTCGACAACCTGAAGCTGGACAAGCATGATGCCGACGTTGCCCGCCGCATCCTTATAGAAATCAACAACCGCATCCGCTTCCTGCTGGATGTAGGTTTGGGATACCTCACCCTGAACCGCCTCAGCAATTCGCTGTCCGGCGGTGAAAGCCAACGTATCAATCTGGCAACTTCCCTGGGAAGCAGTCTTGTGGGCAGTCTCTACATTCTGGACGAACCGAGCATCGGACTTCACAGCCGCGACACGGACAAGCTGATACACGTCTTGCGCCAACTGCAACAGTTGGGCATGCTTTATCGCTGTGCAGGCAGTAAAGCGGATAGAATACGGTGGTCGTGGTGGAACATGACGAAGAAATCATCCGGGCCGCCGATTATATCATCGACATCGGTCCCAAGGCCGGACGTCTGGGCGGCGAGGTTGTCTACCAGGGAGACATGAAAGATTTGCAAAAAGGCAGCAACAGCTACACCGTGCGTTATCTTCTGGGCGAGGAAACCATTCCCGTGCCCGAAAGCCGTCGCCCGTGGAACCAGTATATTGAAATCACAGGCGCCCGCGAGAACAATCTGAAAGGCGTGGACGTACGCTTTCCGCTCAATGTAATGACCGTAGTCACCGGCGTATCGGGTTCCGGTAA
>OLNO01001748.1_pt1 | contig 16671 bp, 28 predicted proteins | sample 1672861 | NCBI WGS metagenome assembly OLNO01 (sample SAMEA3136731, study PRJEB25190) | human gut metagenome | reverse complement strand
TAGGGTCCTCTGCTATAACTCTAAGTACTGATGTAGGGTCTGCACCATATTTAGCCTTATATCTAGCCATTAATACTTGTAATAAAGCTTTAATTACATCAGATATACCATCTTTGTTATAACATCCTGCTCTATTAATATATGCAGGAAAGAAGAAACCAAAGACATCTTTACCACTACCTTTTTTATCATATACATTAGGTACACTTTGTATATTATAAGATTCAGGTGCATATAATAATTTTTTAGCAGATAAAAAGGAAGATTCTTTATTGTTTGCGGTGCCCACGAGGTACATACAAGAGAAAGTATAATCACCATCTTCTACTGATTTTCTAGTTACATCATATAGTTCCAATAAGCCATCAAAAGTACCCATCTCTTCATATAATATCCAACCTCTCTTACCTCTAAGTTTATCACTATCATCCTTAGCAGATACACCTAATACCTGATTCATAGAACCACCTATAGCACCATTAGGTTTCTTATAACCCATTTGCCAAGACATTTCATTAGGTGAATTCTTTAATAAAAGATTAGGAAAAGGAGTATTATCTATAACAAATGAAAGTTCTGGTATAAACTTATTTAAAGTACCATCCTTATCATCTTTAAGATACTCTTTTTGTGCAGCAGTAAGTACTGTAATACATCTTTTATGTGTAGCTTCTGATTCTCCTACAATAAGATTATGTGACATTATTGTAGCTAAAAAATAGCTCTTGGCACAACCTCTTTTTGCTAATTCTATTGCATGATGTCCTTGCTCTCTAGCATTATAAAGATATATACTTCTCCACCATATACCTTCAAAGAAGAAACCAAAAGATTCCTTTCTTATAGCTTTCTTTTGTCCTTCTTTATAGAAGTTTACCATCATTGGGCAATAATTAAGAAACCAGTAAAGAAAACCAGTAACATACATACCATCAGATTGTCTTATAAGTCCTTCTCTACATCTTCTTAATTCTTCTCTCCAATACTTCCTATATTCACTGTTAGGATTACTATTAGGTCTTAATTTGGTATAGCAATCATTCTTTAAATAAAATAATGCTGCTTGTCTAAAATAATCTGCATCTTTATATATAGGAGGATTAGTTATATCTACAATAGCTCTACCTTCTTTATCTCTAGGTAAATCTTCTATCTTAGGTCTATTAGGATTAATAAGATTTTTAATAAAAGGAACTATATTAACAATCTCTGTAAACTGTTGAACTACTTCCTCTGGATATTGAGAAAGTAATTCTTCAGTTATAGGAGTTTGATATTCATTAGTTTCAATCAATATTGCCATATATTAATTTAGTAAAAGTGTCAGTTCTCATTAAATTAAACACATATAAAAGATATTCTTTACTTAAGTTTTCCCAATAAGCACCTTCAGAACCACTGGGACATTTATCTGTGTTCATTATTGTAAATATCTCTTTATCCTGTACAGGAGTAACATAATAAAGCTTGATAATAAATTTCTTATAAATAGGAGGCTTCATAGTTTTGATATTTCTTTTAACTACAAAATGTCCTTTTATATCTAACTTTTCAAGCTTTCTTTTATCTTCTAAATACTTATTTAAAGCACTTGTTATATCTTCTATTTGCATAATATATCTTGTTTTAATAATGATATAATACATCTAGCTAACCATTCAACTAATGCTTCGTTCCCTGATTCTTCAAGCCATTGTCCTGTATCCAATATAACATGTACAATCTCATGAACTAATGTTAAATATAACTCTGAATCAGGTTGCTTAGCTTTTATTACTTCTCTACTTATTCTTACCTCTCTTATATTACCTTTAGTAAGTCCATAATGAAGTAGATTATCATCTGCATCTAATGTATCTACTAGTTTAATAGTAAAAGTAGTACCAAATATATCAAACTGTTTATTATTAAAATCTTCTATATTCATATTATTCATCTTCAAACATTGATTTTTCTTGTGAACCTCTAATAGATTCATCTTGCATAATTTCTCTAGCTATAGTCTTTTCTGCTTCATCTAGATCCTTAACTAATGAAGGAACTTGTTTAATTGTAGCAGTAATAGTATTAAGAGTATATATAGGTTTACCTTTATCATCAACTTCTGTTAAATCTATATTTCTTAATAACTGTCTCAACTTATCTACTGCTGCTCTAGTATCTTCAAGTAATAATGCAGAAGTAGGCTTAAAAGAACTATAGTAATCTATAGCATCCTGTAATATTTTATCTATCTTCCAATCATCAGGTAAACCTTCTCCTTCTACTATAGCTTTAAGTCTTTCATTCTCATCAGTTAAATATTGATAATCAGACCTAGGGTCTGAATAAAAATATATAAAAGCTAACTCTTGAATAAATCTTGATTTATCTTTTGAATGGTCTCTAGTATGTAACTTCTTAAATACTTTAAGAGCTAATATTTCAGGTTCAAAAGTAAGATTATATCCTTCATATTTTAATAACTTCATATCTCTATAAAAAATTAAAGTCCTAGTTTTTGACTAGGACTATTTAATTAGACAATAATACTTTTTTTGCCAGGAAGAATAAGAGTCTGTTTCTTAGGTTTTTCTACTTCAACATCATCCCACTCTTCAATAATATAATCAATATCATTTGACTGTAAGAATAGTACTAGTTTATCTCCCATAGGAATGATAGGTAGAACATAATCAATAACTGCATTATCTTCAATAACACCATCATTAAGTGAACCTTTTTTATGTTTCATCTTAGCATATTTAATAGGGTTGATATGTACTATCATACCTTCTTTAAATGGAGTATTAGGACCTGCTGCTATTACAGTTTGTTCCATCATTGGTTCTCCTTTACTATGAGTAATAATACCATTCTCATATAAATCCTCTTCATAAAGATTTAAAGAAGTTACTACATGGTCAAATGTAGGTTTAATTTTCTTTGCTTTAATTATCTTCATTTCTACTCTTCAATTCTTTGATTATATTAAATTGTTTCTTTTTATTCTTATACCTATCATAAGTAACATAGAACTTACCTATAGAAGGTATATTAATATTAGGTCTAAGCCTATTGAACTCTTCCTCTGTAAGATTTTCTTTAAGAGGAAGAGAAGACATATAGTCTCTTATAGTTATCCAATAAGCTTTATATACTTTATCTACGAATTCTTCACTTAAATTAAGTTCTTTTGCTACTTTTATAACTGAATCTTTATAATTCATCTTTTATCTTTTCTTCATCAAATACAAGTAATAAAGTAAACACCTTACCTTCTTCATATTCTGGAATAAATCTTGAGTAGATTTTATTATCCTTTATAAATTTTACTTTTCTCAATTTACCAAGTATTACTTGATAATATTGATTAGTAATGTGTAACTCTTTCATCATTTTATCTTTATTCTCTTTACTGAATAAGACATCATTTAGTATTTTTTCATCAGATATTTTCTTACTAAGTTCATATCTGTTTTTAAGCATACAAGCAGCTACTTCTAACTCTCTATCTGACAAAGTATGAAAAGGTCTTAAGAACTTTAACCATAGTGTGAAAAATCCCATTAAGTTCTTATAAGGAACTTTTAATACACTATTTGGTCTATCCATTTTATTCTGATTCTTTATCTTCTTTATTCTCCTGTACAGGAGTCATAAGTTCTATAATCTCTTTAGCACAAGTATCTCTAAATTCTGCATTAAAAGGATATGTTGATTCTACTACCTTAAACAAGAATTCTAATCTCTTAATTGTATCTACCATATAAAGCTCTTGACACTTCTGTTTAAGCTTCATATTCTCCTGTGCTAACTGGTTAGCAACTTCATTTAATTGCTCATAAGTGAGCTTCTTTTTTTCTCTATTCTCTTCCATATTTATTTATCTTTAAATTCTTCTAAATAATGATAACCATATTTATTAAAAAACATTTTATCCCACTCTTCAATAGGAGCTTTTCCTATATTAGTAGAATTACAATCTTCACAATATTCTGAACCCTCTAATACTGCTACATATCCTATTTTTAAAGATAGACATTTCTTGCAATAATATACAGGTTCCTTATTGTATTCTTCTTTATGTTCATTATTAAACTTCTCCATATTAATCTATTCATAATAGAAACAATAGAACCTATTTATAGCATATACTATATCAACTATTTGGTCCTTAGTAATATCTTTCTTATTAATATTATCACGTAACTCTTTACTAGTTGTACCTGAACAACTATTTATTGTTTTCAACATTCCTGCCATATTATTTTCTCCTTCCTCCTTTAGCAGCAGCACTCATTGCATTTGCTCTTTTAGTTAAGTTAGCTGCTTCTTTTCTTGCAGCAGTTGTTGCTCTCTTTAATCTAGCTTTATCAGACATAATTTCCTGATACCTAGCCATTGTTCTAGCATCATCTTCTGCCTGCCATTGTAAATCACTTTTTATTGCCATACTCTTAATATTTTTATATTAGTACTCCTAACAAGATTTGAACTTGCATAGCCTAAAGGCTGAGGGATTTTAAGTCCCTTGTGTCTGCCAATTCCACCATAGGAGCATTGTTTTATTTAACTGCTGCAAAGATAATACAAATATTTATATTATGCAAGGAAATTACATACTTTAACACTTAATTAACAGTCATTAAAAAAGGAGGTATTGACCTCCTTAACCATAGTGTATGAGCCATATTGCTCATAACACTTTAAACATCAATTAATTACGCAGGACACATAGGAGAAATACCATGTTTATAGAATGGTTCCATAGCATCTGCATAAGCTTTAAAATAAGCTTTAATCATGCTTTTTACAAATGTAATAACTTTCATAATAATACAAATTTAAAGTTTATATTGAGCTTCTCATAGGACTCAAACCTATAACCTTCACCTTACAAGGGTGACAATCTATCATTGATATAGAGAAGCTTATTTCTTTTCATATTTTTCTGACCATGCTTTAGTGATACCTACAGATGTAAATATAGCTGCTACTGCTGTAATATATTGTGCCATACCACTTAAATCTGTATGTATTGTATGTTCATTAAATACTTCTACTAATAATACTATTATAGGTACTATAAGTAATAATATACCTACAATAGTTACAGATACTAGAAAGAAATTCTTAGAACTTACTCCTGTATTATTCTGTATAAGTTTTAATAAATAATTCATAGTCTCTCCTATGGGACTTGAACCCATGACCCCAACATTAAAAGTGTTGTGCTCTACCAACTGAGCTAAAGAGAGTAAATAGTAGGAGCAGAGGGACTTGAACCCCCGACAATTTGGATATAAGCCAAATGCTCTAACCGACTGAACTATACTCCTATTTATAGCTGGGATAGAGGATTACGATACCTCAACCTTTTGATTAACAGTCAAATGCTCTGCCTTTGAGCTATATCCCAATAATAGCACTCTACTTTATTAAGGGAAAGTAGAGTTGAAAACCTTAGTTTAATATATTAAATCTAAAAGTTAATAGTTGTGGGTGTTGGATTCAAACCAACGACCACTTGGTTATGAGCCAAGTAAGCTATCACTGCTACAACCCACGATGTAAGGGAGATAACTCTAGCCTCCCTTGTTACTAAGGATTCTACGACATCCACTAGGACTAAACTTACATAGATAAACTAAAACCTAGGAGTTACGTTGTATTCATATATGCATCTACAATACTTTTCATGTGGAGACAGAGAGACTCGAACTCTAAACACTTCCTTGCAAAGGAAGTATGTTACCAATTACACCACTATCCCCAAATTAAGCAGCTAGTCTTCACAGATTTACTGCTTATAGTTAATTTTTATGGTAGATTTTAACTAAACTATCTTATCTTTACAGATTTGATAGTTTTAAATAGTTTTTAAAATATAATAAAGAGTACAGGATGAGGGACTCGAACCCTCAAGAGTATAATACTAATAGTTTAGAAGACTATTACGCTTCCAATTACGTGCTAATCCTGTATTATATAGTTGGAATACCCAGATTCGAACTGAAAATTAGAGAACCAAAATCTCTCGTGTTACCATTACACTATATTCCAATATTCTCCCAATAAAACCTGCAAGGGAGAATATCGCCATTTATTTATGCAGGTTAATAATACTAAGGTCATCACTCTTAATATTATAATGTGTAATCAAAAGATTACTTTATATGCTTTTCACTAAGATTATTTGCCCATTTCTCAGTGTAAAAGTCATAGTAATTTTTCTTTCTTAATGAAGGAAATATCCTTCTTAAACCACAATAAGTAATACTAGGAATACCTATTACAATTAAGTATAAAGGACCTAATATCTTACTTTGAATTGTATGTCCTAATTCATGTTTAACAGTTTTCCTATATTCTGAATTAAGTCCTACAAATACATAACAACCTAAAGTAACTGCTCCTCTCATAACACAAGGAATTACTATAGCTTGTTTATATCTGGAATCTACACCTAAATCTTTACACATCATTACTAAATATCCTATATATAGTATAGCTAATAAGTGTTGAGGTAATTGCCATATAAATAATATCAGATTCCTTATATAATTCATAATTAACTTCATCATTTCAAACATCTATTGTTTTACGGATGCAAAGATAATATAAATATTTTAAACTACCAAATTTATTAAGATTATTTAACTTTTGAATTAAGTAATGTTACTCCTGTACCCAGTGGGATAAGACTATATCTTAAATCTTTAATACTAAAATTATCTCTCTTAGATAAAGGAATTATATTACCTAAATCATCATAAGTAACAGCAGAAGAATATTTTAAATCATTAGGATTAAAATTCTCTATAACAGTACCTGAAGACTTTATATTACCATCCATTAAGAATGTTCCTTTAGGCATAGCTTTACCTCCCCAATCTTTTATATTATGTATAACTAATCTATCTATACCATATTGAGGATGATTTCTAACTGCCTTTTCTAATGTTCTAGTACTCCATATATTGCCATTATAAGGTATTTCATTCCAAGGTTGATAATACCCTTCTATATCATAACTCTTAGAAGCATTAGAATATAATTTTTTAACTCTATCATAAGTAGGCTTAGATGAATAAGATTTACTCATAGCTAAATTGTCTGTAGTATATATAGCAGAATTAGAACTTTCAATATTAGGATTAAATACATTAAAACTTGAGTCATATTCATCACCTACTGTATGGTATAATTGTGTAGGTCTATCTCTATTCATTAAAGGGTTACTAGCTTTAACTTCAAAATGTTTGTCTCTTAATTGCTGTAAATCTTCATAGTCTCCAGTATTATATAATCTATTATATATTCTATCTAATCTATTATCAGAAATATTAGCCATATTATTTATAGCTTCGTTAAATAATCTCTTATTAATTCTACTATTTATATTATTTTTAAGAGTATTATATCCTTTATTTAAAGCTACTTCAGTAATATATCTCCACCTATATTACCTAATGTACTTATATAAGGATGTTCTTTAGCATATTCTCTAGTAAAGAAACCAGTATTATCTTGATTCATAAAGCTATTCATAAATGTATTGTAATCTCTAGCTTCTCTTATAGAGCCTACAATGTTACTAGGACTAAAATTACTTATAGGAGCTATAGCAGCATTAATAAATTCTAATGTAGTATTAGGGTCATAATATTGTCTTGTATTTCTAGGCATAGTACCTTTAATTATAGGTATATGTTCTTCATCTAAATAACTTTGAGTATAGTTATTACCTGTACTATCATATAAATTACCATCTTCTACATGAAGTAATATATTACTTCTTCTATTATCTGCATCTATAAAATTTAAATTACCTCCTTCATCAAACATATTACTATTTAAATCTGAATCAAAATCTGATAGTAATGATTTAGCATAACTATAATCTGGCTGTACAGGAGCAACAGTATTATTACCAATAGATAATAAATTATCCATAGATATTATTGGTCCTGTACCAGTAGAGAATAAATCATCAATATCTGTCTCTTTAGTTTTACCCATAATATCATTCATTGATAATTGAAGTCCTTTATATGCACCTAAATAGTTTTTACCTTGCCATTCTTTATTCTGTATTTGATAAGGATTACTACTACTTCTATTAGTAGTAGCAGTATAACCATAATTATGTGGTGTTCCTCCTGTACCAGTGAATACAGTTTGGTATTTACCACCAAATAAACTTCTTTCAATATTTCTTCTAGTAGTAAGACCTCTTAATTCATTATCTTTTGAAGCCCACATAGATTTCTGCATATCTTCATTTGATGCTTTACCTTGAACATAATTAGTTAAAGTAGGTAATACTCTTTTCTTAAGATTACCCATACCTACATTATAGCCATAAGAATATAAGGCATCAAGCTGTTGTTGAGATAATTTAGACCTAATACTTGATGGTATTACCCTATTAAAGTCATTAGCTTCTGCTTGAAATGACCTATTAGTTCTCATTGAACTACCTTCCCAATTAGTTATTCTTTTCTTAATACTTTCTGATGGTTTATAACCACCATTAGCATACATATTATATCTGTTTCTTATATCAGATAGGTTATATATACCATTATTAACTGATTCTTTAATATAATCAGCTTTATCTTTTAAACTTAATTCATTCCAACTCATAATTTTAATTATCAATTTTAGTTCCTTGTGTTAATATGTAATCATTTATAAAAGTAATTCTATTACCATTAAAGATAACTAGAGGATTAACCCAGTATTTCTTAGAATTAGAACTTCTTGTTAAGATACCTTTTTCAAGTAATTCTATTACTCCATCATATACAGATTTTCTAGTTTTAAATCCTACATTATCCATACATTCTTTATAGTCTAAATATACAAAAGGTTTTTCTTTAGGTACATTATCTATAATATACCATAGTACTTTTTGTGCAGTAGTACTTAAAGCTAAGATTGTTTTTAAGCTATCTTTAAATACTTTTATAAATTGTGTTCTATCTACTATCTTCTTAAAGTTTACTTCACAGAATTCTGTACTATTAATAAATTCTGTGTCTTTACCTTTATAAATAGTTCTACTTCTAGTATTATCATTTAATTGACTAGATAAAGATTCCTGATAAGGAAATATATCTGCTATTGGATATTCATCTAATTTCTTCATATTATTAATCTTTTATTTTCTGCAAAGATACAAAAATTATTTTTAATATGCAAGAAAATAAACAAAATAATTATTTATTTATATACACTTTGTTTATTTTTTATATCTATTAAAATATATATGTGTATATTTAAATATACACTTTAACATTTTTTGGTATATTTAAATATACATACCTCTATTGATTATTAGATAGTTAGAGTAAATTACTTCTTATATTCTTATATAAGTAGTTTAATTTTTAATTTTTAAAATTTTATTTTTTTTTGAAATTGACTATATTGTCATAAGTATAGTATTTTATTTTTTTACTTTTAATTTTTTAAATTTTTATTATAGTTACATAAGCGTGGTATAATCCACCCAACCTCACCCCCTAGACTATAGGGTTGGGATAGTCCCCCCCACAACAATTAAAACTATACAATTATGATTAATTTCGCAAATTTCAAGAGTAATTCACAGAGTAATTCAAACTTCATTGAGACTGTTAGTCTTGAGGAGATGAAATCTGCTTGTAATGGAGCAAGCATTAATGTAGTTCCATCAAAGGAGAAGACACATGCATCAGGAGCCACAATGTGCTTCTTTGCCTGTGGTCAGGTAAGAGGAATGGTAGCAGAAAAGCTATCAGATAAGATGCTTAATGGCAAAGAATATGGTACTCCAGTAGTATCAGAAGTTGTAATGCAGGATGGCAATCACATGCTCATTATGCATGAGCAGGGTAACAATAATGATGCCATTGTATCATTCTAAGGGGAAGGGAGCCTTGCTCCCTTTTTTATTATCTCTAGTGTTAATATCAAATATCATTAGAGAGAATATCATGTGTGCTTTAAAGTTTTTAGGTCCTGTAAGGAAGAAAGAATAGTGCTTTTTTGTTTTACTTTTATAATACTTTTTGTTTACATTTTTCTTTCTTATAGGACTTAAATAAATACTTTAATAGAACTTTGTAATCTATTGATTATTAAGGTTTTAGGTTTAAAGGATTAAGGTGTGTGGGGGGTTAAAACAAATCCCCTATAAAATCACTATAATCTACTCTCTAGTCTTTTTGTTAACAACAAATAAGATGATAACATTTTATACTTTCTCATTACAACTATTGTTGTTTTATTTAGTATGAAATATCAATAAAATAAATAGTTAAAAACAATAAAAATATAACAATTATGGCAATTATAAGAGAATTAAAGAAAGTAGAGAATAATAAATTACATGATGCTATTCTCTTAACTACTCTTGTAGATAACAACAAATATAAGTTTAATAAACTTTATGTTAATCCTGACAAAGAATGTGCTATTTACTTTAAAGGCATCTTACCTTTAAAAGTTATACAAGCTTTCTTCTTTAATCTTAGAGATAATGTTACATCATCATCAAGAATTGAAGATGAAGAAATCACAGCCTTTAAAGATTATGAGTATAATTATGAAGAAATCACAGCCTTTAAAGATTATGAGTATAATTATGATGATAACACAACAGCCATCTATACAAGAGATGGTTGGAAGTATTAAGTATATAACAAAGTAGGTAGTACTCTAGTACTATCTACTTATTAATATTAATTATTATGAATAAAAAAGATTTTTATACATTTTATTTCTATACAGAATTAATAGGTACTATTATAGTATCTATAATTTTAGGTTATATGATATTTTAATATTTAAGAAATGAAAAAATTACTTTATATTATAATACCTATTGGTATTTTAGCAGTATTAAATATACTAACTGATGAACAATATATTGTAGTAGGTTGGATATTTATAGGTATTTGGATTATTAAAATATTAACAGAAAAATGAAAAAGACGTATTTAATAACATTCTATCGAATGTTTAAACCTAACTATTATTTAGCTAGGTCTATTAATGCCTCTAAAACTATAGAGGAAGGTTATAAGGAATGCAGAACTTTTGCTTTGCATAAGCATTTATTAAAAGGCAAATGTCTTTGGTTTAAAGTATCATTAAAACAATAAAATCATGAAAAGAGTTATTAATGAAAAAGTAGCTACTTGCTACTACAAGTCAACAAGAACTATTGTTCAGAATAATCACTTGAAAGTGATTACTAAGGAAATTGAATTAGCTTTTGTAGAAAGTGAGGAAAAGAGTACTTACTATTCTCGTAAGAATAAGGCTAAAAAGAAATTGTTTAAATATTAAGTGTAAAGTTGTTATGTTATAAGTTTTTTCCTACATAGATAATAGATACTATAGTATTTATTACTATGTAGGTTTTTAATTCCTTAGTTATGAAAAAGTGTAGTACATTAGCCTTTTTTGCATTTATGCAATTTATCTATATAATTGCTATTGCAATGTGTTTCTATTTATTCTTATATAAAGGAACACAAATATTCATAGTATTATTCTTCTTGCTTCTTGCAGGTGGAATTAATAGCTATTGTCTTTTTAAAGAACTTAAAAGTAAAATTTAATTAAATATTGTTTGTAAGAATGATTGTTAGTCCTGTAAGGAGATAAATAACTCTAGTTGGGTTAGTAAATATTAGCCTTTATTTATTTTCTCTTACAGGACCCAACAATTTTAATAAAATAATAAAGAAATAATATGAAACAAGTCTTATTATTAGATAATACAGGTAATATTATTAAACCTTTTAATGATTATAAATCTGCAAATTATTATAGGAATATGTATAACAGACCTGATTGGTCTATTAAAATTAAATAATTATAAATTTAGAACTTTAAAATATGTGTTGGATAGGTAGAAAGGATACTAAACAGGTAGCTAAAAGAGACTTTTATGTCTATAAAATAGGCTTAGTACTTGATAACACCTTTATTAGTTTATATCAGAAATATATCTATAGAATTAAAAGAAATAATCCAATAATTCCTTTAAAGCCTGTAGAAGATAATTGTGGAATGATTAAAATAGAAGATGGTTACTATTCTTATAAAGAAGTAGCTATAGAATTTTGTCAAAATCCTTATCTTAGAGATATATATTTAGGAGATGCTATCAAAGGTTTTGTAGATGACTTAAGACTATACTCTCATCTATATTTATGTACTTTTATAGTTCCTAAAGGTTCTGAATACTATATAAATAATAGAGGTGAAATTGTTTCTTCTAACATTATTTACACAGGTAAGTGGGTAAAGTTATAAAGATATAATAATTATTAAACGAGAAGTTACCTACATAATCCGGAGTATGTAGGACAGGTGATAAGGCGAAACATGATTATTATCTAAGTAGCTGAAGTACGTTCAATTCGTATTACTTCTCCAAAATCTCTGAGAGGCTTTATGCCATATGTTTTGTAGGAGTGTATTAACTATCTAGTTAGTATACTCCTTTTTATATTTAAGTATTTTAAATATTAAGCTTATGTGTTTTATTAGGACAAAAGAAAGTAAATTATTAATAGCAAAAAGAGATATTACAGTTTATAAAGTAGGAGTATATGCAGATGTACAAATGTTTACACCATACTTTATGACTGATTATTGTTATAGAAGAAAAGCACTTGCTAATCAAACTGTAACATTTAATAAAAACTCTATTAACATAGGTTTACATAGTGTATTATCTTTAGAAGGTTGTTATGCATCATTAATTGGCTGTATACGTTTTTTCTCTAATGGAAGTCGCATTCCTTTTATTATTGTAAATGTTTTATGTAATCATGTTTATATAGGAAAATTTATTATTCCAAGAGATAGTTTATATATGGTTAATTCTTATAATGAAGTAGTATCTAATAGGCTTATTTATACAGGTGAATTTAAACACATTAATAAGAATGAAAATTTTAATGTTAAAGATTTATGGAAAGAAAAATAGGTGAAATATTTACTTATAATGGTAAAATTTATCAGGTAGTAAAATCTGATACATGTACGAATTGTGCATTTAGAGAGAACGATTGTAGTATTATTAGATCACGTATAGGTCTATGCGTCTCTAGTATAAGATTTGATAAAACTAATGTAGTATTTAAAGAAATAAAAATGGAAATAAAAAATAACCAATTAACTATTGATATTCCTGAAGGAATGGAGATAGATACAGAGAATAGTAGTTTAGCTGAAGGAATAATTAAGTTTAAATCTAAGTGTATCACTTATAGTAAGATAATTAATTCCTTTAATTCCATAACTAATACTAATGTTTATATACATAGTAGTGATACAAAGGCACTTAAAGCTATAGCACAATTAATGAATATTGCTAAATATTACAATGGAGATTGGAAGCCAAACTGGAGTGATTCAAGTGAATATAAATATTTTATTGTGTATAACAATAATACCTATATAGTAGATTATAATTGGACATCTATTTATAATAAAATCTATTTTAAAAATAAAAAAGATGCTCAATCAGTGATAGATAATCCTAATTTTAGAGCTATTCTAAATGCCATTTATAAGAATTAATTATGAAACATTTTTTATATCATATAATAGGAGAGGCTATATTAGTCTCTCTTCTTATATTTAGTACTATTTGTTTGTATCATCAATCACAAATAATTAGTAAACAAAGAGAATTTATTAATGAATTACAATTTGAATATTATAAATTAGAAGAATATAAAGAAGCTATTAGAGTAGCAGATATTATATTTGATAACAATAATATATGGGATAAAGATAAATCTGAAATAATGAATGATTATATTAATATAAGATGTAATATTGATAGTATATTTTATGAGGGATTTCATAATAGTGCGTTGTTAGATAGTATATCTTATATGTATAATGAATAAATTATATCTTTATGGAAACATTAAAAGAATTAAGAGTTAAATATAAACAATTAAAGAAGGAAGGGGATGATATCTATAATAAAATTAGGATATTAGAAAAGAAAGAAATACTTTCTAATTTTGTTGTTGGAAATTGCTATTTTGATATTAATTTTAATACTTTAATAAAAATTGTTGGAATAAGTAATAGCTATATATATTATATATGTACAGATGAAGATTATATCGGTAGAGATTCTTCTTATATATATGATATTACAGGCTGGGTAAAAATTACATCAGAACAATTTAAAAAGGGATATCTTCTTGCATTAAAAAATATACAAGACCCAAATTGGGAGATTGTAGAAGAACATAACTGGAGTGACTTTATTATAGAAATTAATAAAAGTATTAATAAAGAATAAATAACATGGAAACAAAAATAAACATAACAACTATTTTAAAAAATAAACCAAAAGGTACTAAATTGTATTCTATGATTCATGGCAAATGTAGTTTTGAAGCAGTAACAGATGAAATTTTTAAAATAAACTTCTGTACTTCAAAATTTGGTTTAACACAATCTGGAGAATGTACCTTAATTAAATTTGGTAATATGTATGATGGCGGAGAATGTATTATCTTCCCATCTAAAGAAATGCGAGACTGGTCTAAGCTCGCTTGGAATACAGGAGACATTCTAGTTAACAAAGATGGAAATACACATGTTATCTTCGAGGGGTTTGATGATGATACCTACGAAACTTTCAATGGTAATAATTATCTGTGGGAAAATGAGGGTATTACAATGTGCTTCGGAGAGTATGAAGACGAATTGCCAACATCAGATTTCAGTAAAGCAAACAAAGAAGACGCTCAGAAATACATCCGCCAAATAGAGAAAATGCTAGGCTATAAGTTAAACTTTGAAACTTTGAAAATTGAAAAGTCTGAGTTCAAGGATGGGGATATAGCTTTTGCCGACTATGGTAATAGACAAGATGTATTTATAGTATCAGATAAAACTAATTTATCAGAAGGTTATAGCTCATTTATTTCTTTAGATTTAAGTAGTCTAACTTTGAGTATGGGCTATAGAACTTGTTTCTTTAAGAAAGACCTTTGTAAACTTCGCCTTGCCACTGACTCAGAGAAAAAACAGCTATTCTCAGCTCTCGAAAAGGAAGGTAAGGTTTGGGATGCTGAGAAGAAAATGATTGTGAACTTGAAGCCAAAGGTAGAGCTGAAACCATTCGATAATGTGTTGGTTAGACATCAAAAAACTGAGGAATGGCGTGCAAATATATTTAGCCATACAGATAAGACAGATGAATATCTTGACTATGTATGTGTTAATGGTAGATGGGAGTTCTGCATCCCTTACGAAGGCAACGAATCATTGTTAGATACAACTAAAGATGTGGAGGATTAAACATGACAGAAAAAATAATAAAAGGAGAATTTGATAAATTAAAAGATAGATTATCTAATTTAGCTCGTCCGGGACCACGACATGAAGCGGTTCCAGGAGCGCAAGGCCATGATGGACAAGGCCGCGGAGCAGATCAACCGCCGCTGGGGCGACGGCACCGCGGTGGTGGACACCCACGACCAGTACTACAATATGTACGAGGTGCTGAAGGACCACATGGAGATTCTGGAGCTGGCAGAGTCCGCCATGAAGGCCGCCGGCATTGAGCACCCCACCCATTCTCCCATCCGGGGCGGCACTGACGGCAGTGTGCTGACCTACAAGGGCCTGCTGTGCCCCAACCTGCCCAGCGCGGGCCACAACGCCCACGGCCGGTACGAGTATGCGCCGGTAGAGTCCCTGAAAACCGGCGTCAAGACCGTAAAGGCTCTGGTCTCTCCGGAGCTGGTGGAGACCATTATCGGAAAAAAAGAGGGGTGACATCATGTATCAGGAGCGAATCAGCCGCGTACTGGCCGCCATGGAACGGATGGGCCTGGAGCAGATGCTCGTGTCCGATCCGGACAGCATCTGGTATCTGACAGGGTACGATGTGTTCCCGTTTGAACGGCTGTACGCCTTTTACCTGCGGAAGGACGGACAGCACAAGTTATTTCTGAACAAACTGTTCCCGGTGCCGGAGGCCCCCTATGAGCAGGTGTGGTTCTCCGACACGGACGACTATCTCGCCATTCTGGCAAATGCCGTGGACGGGGAAAAAGACATGGGCGTGGACAAGGACTGGCCCGCCCGGTTTCTGCTGCCCCTGATGGCCCACAATCCCAGCTGCAAGTATGTGCTGGCCTCCGACTGCGTGGACGACGCCCGGGCCTGCAAGGACGCGGTGGAGCGGGACCTGATGCGGGAGGCCTCCCGCATCAACGACGTGGTGATGGAGCGGGCTGCCGCCTACATGAAAGAGGGCATGACCGAGCGGGAGGTGGCCGACTACATCGTGGCCCAGTATGCCGCCGAGGGCTGTGACTCCACTGCGTTCCTGCCCATCGTCTCCTACGGCGCCCACGCCGCGGACCCCCACCACGAGGCGGACCAGACCCGCCTGAAGGCTGGGGACTGCATCGTCATTGACATGGGCTGCCGGAAGAACCGCTACTGCTCCGACATGACCCGCACCTTCTTCTGCAAGACCGCAGACCCCAAGTACGCGGCCATCCACGACATCGTGCGGGAGGCCAACGAGAAGGCGGAGGCCCTGATCCGCCCCGGCGTGGCCCTGAAGGACCTGGACAAGGCCGCCCGGGACCACATCGCCGCCGCCGGCTACGGGGAGTTCTTCACTCACCGGCTGGG
>OLNO01001746.1_pt1 | contig 16693 bp, 12 predicted proteins | sample 1672861 | NCBI WGS metagenome assembly OLNO01 (sample SAMEA3136731, study PRJEB25190) | human gut metagenome | reverse complement strand
GGTGCGCGGCACCGGCGGAGAAAGGCGGATTCATGACGATTGCGGCGTATTTCGTGGTGGGGCGGAAGGTCAGAAAGTTATCATGCACCACCCGGAAACCGTCTTTCTTCAGCTTTGCGCGGAAGTCGCTGGAAAGCTCGATGCAGTCAAGCTCTGCGCTTCGCGCCTTTCCCTTGTCGTATTGGTCAACCTCGCCGGTCTTATAGTCGTGGTGGACGTTGAACGCCAGAGCGTGGACCTGACGCGCAAGCGCTCCATCACCGGCGGACGGTTCAAGGATGGGTTTCGGGTAGGTGGTGAACCCGGATTTTACTTCCCGCAGGGAAAAGACCATATCAAAGGCCAGACTGTCCGGCGTGGGGTAGAAGTCCAGGGAATCGTTTGGGGTGGTCATGGTGTAAACCTCTTTTCGTGTTTCGTGATATGCCCGGCGGAATGCTGGGCGGTGGGGCGGGGCCGCTTTGTCCGGTGCGGCCCTGCCAGGGCATCCGGTTTCGTGTCAGGCGTTGAGCTGGTAGCCGCGGCGGGCACAGATGAGGCGGAGCCGGGCGGCGGCGATCTGCTGGCGGACCTTCGCGATGGCGTCGGTGGCCTCGACGGACAGTGAGTACAGGCCGCGCAGGGGGTTGGCGTTCATGCGCTGATAGAAGTCACGCTCGGCGTCGAGCACGCAGGCGGGGCGCTGCGCGGTGGCGGCACTATCGAGGAAGGCGATCTCGGGGTGCTGCTGGAAAAGCGGGAACTGTGCCTTGTAGGGATTGGTCTCGATGTCGACGGTAGGCCAGCCGCGCGAGGCCTCGTCACTGGCGTCGAGCTCCATAGGCTCCGGTGCGGTACAGGTATCGCATTTAACGTGCTCGGTGTCGATCATGCGAGCTCCTCTTCAAAGTTGTTGATCAGGTTGTTGCCCAAGCGGACGACGGCTGCGCGGGTGCGCTCGTCGGTGGCGGAAAGCGCGGCGTCCTCCAGCTTGGCGCGAATGAACAGGTCCTCGGCGGCGTTTTGGTCAAGGCCACGGCAGGCGAGATAGAACAGTTGCTCGTCGCGGACGTGGCCGATTGTGGCGCCGTGGTTGCCGGCGACGTCGTCCTCGTCGCAGAGAATGACGGGAACGGTCTTGTTGTCGACGCCCTTGTTGGCCAAAAGCACCGTCTCGCGCTCGGTGCCGGTTGCGCCCTTGCAGCCGTGCACGAGGTCGATGGTGCCACGGTAGACCTTCTTGGACGTGCCAGTCAGCACGCCGTTGGCGTCGATCTCGCACTCGGTCTTGCGGCCGCGGTGGCGCAGCTCGTAGTTAAAGTCGCGCACCTGCTCGCGGGCGCCCAGGTAATCGGTATCGATCGTCACCTTGGCGGTATCGCCCAGCAGGTCGCCGGCAAGGCCGGTGGCGCTGGCGCCAGCACCCAGGACGGTGTGCTGCACGTTGACGCGCGCGCCCTCGTCCAGGAACAGGCCGGTGTCGTCGAGCGCGATCCAGCTATCGTCGAGCGTCTGCGTGCAGGTCACGTTGACGGTGGCGTACTCGTGGGCGCACACGCGTAGCGCGGAGCCCACGACGCCTTGGCCGGCAACGGGGGAGTCCAGGGCTATGCGCAGGTCGAGCGTTGCCTGCGGACGGGCGACGACATCGATGGCGGCGATGGCCGCGGCAGCGTCGACGCCACTCACGCGCACGGTAACCGTGGCGTGCTTGTATGCGGGCACATCGATGACGACGCGCTTGGTGGTGTGGTCGGCCAGGTAGGTGTAGGTAGCCTCGCCCATGCCAGTCTCGAAGGCCTCGGCAGGGGAGAGCTCCTCCTCGAGCTTGATGGCGCCGGCCTGGTAGATGGAGGTGGCGGGCACGTCGAGCTCGGTCTCGGGCGTGATGCGGGCGCGGTCGACGGCGTCGCCGGGGGCGGAGGCACGGCGCTCGGGGAAGCGCTCGGCCATGGCGTCCATGGCGGTATCGAAGGCGTCGGCCGAGCCGGCAAACTGCTCGTCCAGGCCCTCGACCTCAACGGCCTCGGCGGGAGCGGCGGCAAGTTCGTCTGAAAGCTCGAGCTCGGTCTGGTTCATCTTGAGCCAACCCCAAGTGGCGGCCGGCATAGCGTTGACCTGCTCGAGCGTGGTAGCAGCGGTGTTGGTTTCCTGTTTCATTATCCGATCGCTCCTTCCATCTCGAGCTTGATCAGGTTGTTCATCTCGACGGCGTACTCAAGCGGCAGCTCCTTGGAGACCGGGTTGGCAAAGCCGTTGACGATCATGGTGCGGGCCTCTTCCTCCGATATGCCGCGGCTCATCAGGTAGAACACCTTGTCGTCGCCGATGCGGCCGATGGTGGCCTCGTGGCCGATGTCGACGTTCTTGGCGCGGATGTCCATGGCGGGGATGGTATCGGAGCGGCTCTGGTCGTCGAGCATCAGCGACTGGCAGCTCACGGTTGCTTTGGAACCTTCGGCCTTAGGCGTGGCCACGATGGAGCTGCGGAAGGTCTGGATGCCGCCGCTCTTGGAGATACCCTTGGTCTCGACGGTTGCCGAGGTGTCGGGCGCGTTGAGCACGACCTTGCAGCCGGTATCGAGGTTCTGGCCGGCGCCGGCAAAGGTAATGCCGGTAAAGCTCGAGCGGGCGCGACGGCCGTTGAGCACGCTCATGGGGTAGAGGTAGCCCACGTGGCTGCCGAAGGAGCCGCTGATCCACTCGATGTCGCCGTCCTCGTCCACGCGCGCACGCTTGGTGTTGAGGTTGTACATGTTCTTGGACCAGTTCTCGATAGTCGAGTAGCGCAGGTGCGCACGCTTGCCCACAAAGAGCTCGACAGCGCCGGCGTGGAGGTTGGCTACGTTGTACTTGGGCGCGGAGCAACCCTCAATGAAGTGCAGGTCGGCATCGTCCTCGACGATGATGAGCGTGTGCTCAAACTGGCCGGCGCCCTTGGCGTTAAGGCGGAAGTAGCTCTGCAGCGGGAAGTCGAGCTTGGTGCCCTTGGGCACGTAGACAAACGAGCCGCCCGACCACACGGCACCATGCAGGGCCGCAAACTTGTGGTCGGTGGGCGGGATGAGCGTCATAAACTTCTCGTGGATGAGCGTCTCCCACTGCGGATCGTGCAGGGCCTCCTCGATGCCGGAGTAGACGATGCCCATCTTGGACGCGGTGTCCTGCATGTTGTGGTAGACGAGTTCGGAGTCGTACTGCGCGCCGACGCCTGCCAGGTAGCTGCGCTCGGCCTCGGGGATACCCAGGCGCTCAAAGGTGTTCTTGATGTCGTCGGGCACCGACTCCCAGTCGTGCTTTTGGTCGGTGTTGGGCTTGACGTAGGTGACGATGTTGTCCATGTCCAGGCCCTCGATGGAGGGGCCCCACGTCGGGTCGGGAAAACGGTTGAAGATCTCGAGGGACTTTAAGCGCAGGTCGAGCATCCACTGCGGCTCGTCTTTCTTGGCGCTGATCTCGCGCACGATGTCGGGCGTGATGCCGGCGTCGAGGCGCTCGAATCCCTCCTCGCCATAGGTGAAGTCGTAGAGGCTGCGGTCGATGTCCGCGACCTCGGTGCGGTTCTTGGTCATTGCGTCGCCCCTTTACGCCTGCTGCTCGGCAGCGGCGGCCTCGGCCTGGGCGCGCTGCTCGGCGGCCTCGCGCTCGAAGGTCTCAAAACCGTTCTTGTCGATCCAGGGGATGAGCGAGGCGTCGTCCTCGCGCACGATGTGGCCCTTGACCATAACGTGGACGCGGTCGACATCCAGGTGCTCCAGGATGCGCGTGTTGTGCGTGATGATGAGCATGGAGCCGTCGCAGCTCTTGCGGTAGGCGTCCATGCCGTGGCTGACGGTGGACAGGGCGTCGACGTCTAGGCCCGAGTCGGTCTCGTCGAGAATGGCGAGCTTGGGCTGCAGCAGCAGAAGCTGGAGCATCTCGACCTTCTTTTTCTCGCCGCCCGAGAAGCCCACGCCCAGCTCGCGGTTGAGGTAGGCGGTGTCCATGTTGAGCTCTGCCGCGAGCTCCTTGACGCGCCGGCGGAACTCCTTGCCCTTCATCTCCAGGCCGGGGCGGCCGGCGATGCTGGCACGCAAAAAGCTCGACAGCGGCACGCCCGGGATCTCGACCGGGGCCTGGAAGCTCAGGAACAGGCCGGCGCGCGAGCGCTTGTCGGTGGTGAGCTCGGTGATGTCCTGGCCGTCAAAGACGATGCGGCCGTCGTTGACGGTATAGACAGGGTCGCCCATGACCAGGTGGCCGAGGGTGGACTTGCCGGCGCCGTTGGGTCCCATCAGCACGTGGGTCTCGCCGGCGGCGACGTTGAGGTTGACGTTGTGGAGGATGGTCTTCTCGTCCACGGAGGCGGTCAGACCTTCGATGGAAAGCAGCGGATTTGCGCTCATGCTGTCCCTCTCTGTATATGGTGTACTCATAGGTGTACTAAACCCTAGGAATCTTCTCGGAATAAAGTTACTATGGGTTCGGCGTTAGTCAAGGGAAAACCCGACTAATCCACTCGACTTTTCAAATTCTGGGACAAAATAACCTGTTGTGTTTGTCCCATTTACTTAAGATTTGGGACAAACAAACCTGGTTATGTTGTCCCAGATGCGATGGGAGGGTAGGTATGCTCATTTCTTCCAAGGGCCGCTATGCCCTCCGGCTGATGATCTATATCGCGGCGCTGGGCGACGCCGAGGGCAAGATTGCCCTGCGCGAGGTTGCCGACCGCGAGCATATCTCACAAAAGTATCTGGAGCAGCTGGTTCGTCCGCTTATGAAGGCGGGCCTGCTTAAGAGCGTGCGCGGCAAGGGCGGCGGCTACATGATGGCCAAGGACCCGGCCGAGGTGCGTGCCGGCGACATCCTGCGCGCCGTCGAGGGCAGCACGGCTCCAGTGGCGTGCGATGGCATCGACAACAGCTGCACTCGCAGCGATCTTTGCTCGACCGTCAAGTTCTGGCGCGGCCTGGACGACGTGATCGAAAAGTACGTCGACGGCGTGACGTTGGCCGACCTGGCCGCCGTCCCCGAAATCAACTTTGACATTAAGCTGTAGGGCTGCAAATGGCATCTCTCGACAAGGTGTATAAGCAAATTGAAGTTTTTGCTCGGGAGTGTGACGCCGAGAAGGTTGTGCTGTTTGGCTCCCGCGCTCGAGGTGACAACTTGCCTAAGAGCGATATTGACATCGCAGTAGCAGGTTGCCGGGATTTCGGCCGGTTGTCATATTTGATCGAGGAGCGTCTTGATACTCTTTTAGATGTAGATGTCGTCAATCTCGATGAGCCCTTATCGCAGCAATTGCTCGATGAAATTGCCAGGGATGGTGTGATTCTGTATGAAAAAATATGAGAACTTTGCCAGCGCCTTGGCGAATCTTGAGGATGCGCCCAATCAGGATCTCAACAATGATTTTGTTCAGAGTGGATTGATTAATAAGTTCAATCTTCAATTTGAACTGAGCTGGAAGCTCCTTAAGCGTCTGCTCGAGTATGAAGGCGCCACGCTTGCCGCGTCGGGGTCTCCTCGTGCCATCTTGAAGGAGTCGTACCGATTCTACGACTTTATTGATGAGGCGGCCTGGCTAGATATGCTCAGAGACCGCAATACGAACGTCCATATCTACGACAACAAGCTCGCTCAAGACTTGATTCAGCGCATCTTGAACGTCTATATCCCCGCTTTCTGTCAGTTGAGGGACGGGCTGATGGAGCGATACGGCGAGCTTCTGATGGCGCCCGACGACCAGTTTGTTTAATTCCTTAAGATTTCGCGGAGGGTTGTTGCCGTTTACCGAGGGGTTGTTGTGCAACAACGGGCGAGCTGCAATACTTATTTCTATCTTTGCAAACTGCACTTTAACTATACCAATGCAGGGAGGATCTTATGCAGCTCAAGCATTCCGCGATTGTCGCGGGCCTGACGCTGGCGCTTTCGTTTGGCGCCATTTCCGCGCCGGCACCCGCTGCTGCCGAGGAGCCCACGCCGGGCGTTGCCTCGGATGCCACCGATATCGATAAGGGTCTCTACACCCAGCAGTCCTTCTCGGGCGTACTGAGGTCGGTCCAGGGCGTTTCGTTTGTCAACGTGACTCCCGAGATGAAGTACTTTACCAAGTACGAGAGCCATGACAACTACAACCAGGGCTTTTCGTACGGTGACGGCTATAACGCGCTGGGTTATTACCAGTTCGACCGTCGTTGGTCGCTCATTCCGTTTATGAAGCAGGCCTACAACTACAACCCCGAAAAATACAGCATGCTCAAGGATGCGATTGATCGCGGCAGCGAGATTTCCAACACGAGTAATGTCATGTACGAGAACGGCCAGCTCACCGAGCTGGGCCATATCGCGCAGGATGCCTTCCAAGGTGCGTACAACACCGATCCTGTTGAGTTCTCAGCACTTCAAGATGCGTATGCGTACAACTCGTACTATGCGGTGACCGAGGCGTGGCTCAAGAGCGGCCTGGGTATTGATATTTCGGGCCGCGCCGATTGCGTCAAGGGCATGGTGTGGAGCATTACCAACATGTGCGGCACCGGTGGCTGCAGGGACTTTTTCCGCTGGGCGAATCTTTCCAATGATATGTCCGACCGCGAGTTTGTGACGGCGCTCTCCAACAGCGTGGTCAATAACGTGGCGACCAAGTATTCGAGCCAGCCCCAGTATCATGAGGGCTGGAAGAATCGTTATAAGAATGAGCTGAAGGACTGCTTGGCTTATATCGCCGAGGACGAGGCAGCCGCTGCGACGCCCGTGCAGCCCGAGCCCACACCGGCGCCCTCGCCGACACCTGATTCGAATGACGACTCGAGTGACGATCCCAACGATGACAGGATGGATACGCCCTCGACCGATGCTGACGGTAATGGCTCGGCTGGTGGCACTACCAACGACGGCTCTACCTCGAACGGCTCCAATTCGAACGGCTCTGCTGCGGGCGATTCGTCTTCAAGCTCTGCCGGCAATACGGACAGCGACGCTTCTGGTTCGACCGGCGCTGACACCTCTAACTCATCTACCGGCTCGAGCGATTCGTCCGTTGATACCGGCTCTAACAACGGCTCCGGCTCTGACGCAACCCCTGATTCCGATGCTTCCAAGGACGACTCGAATAAGGCGCCGGACGCTCCCGTTGCTTCGCCGGACAAGAAGCCTTCTTTCTCCGAGCAGCTTGGTTCTACGCTGGGCTCTTCGCTGATGGCTGGCGTCAATAATGGTTCGACTCAGAACAAGGACAACTCTGATCAGGCTTCCACGGAAAAGACCGAAGCCGTAAAGGGCGACTCCAAGGATAAGGCTTCCGAGAAGGTTGAATCCGATAAGGGTTCTAGCTCTGATGAGAAGGACGACAAGTCCGCTCAGAAGAAGGACGAGGACAAGAAGTCTGAATCTGAGGAGAAGGACAAGAACAAGGACAAGACCGAGGACGGAAAGCAGCAGGGCGAGGACAGCAGTAAGGGCAACACCGACAACCAGAACCAAGAGCAAAATGACTCCAAGACGGTGACCACTACAACCACCACTACAACGACTAAGACTTCGGGCGGTAACATGCCCAAGACGGGCGACCTTATCGTTATGGCGAGCCTTGCCAGCGCGAGCTTGGCCACGCTGGGCGCTACGTCTATCGTAAGTGGTAAGTATAAGCTCGATCAGCAGAAGAAGGCTTCTGGGGAGGACGACTCGGGGGAGTAGGCTCTTAGTTGCCAGATAACTAAATAGTCGGGACGGGGTCCGGTGCGAATGTATCGGGCCCCGTTTTGTTGTGCAACGATTAATTGTGCCCCCTCACACCTCTTGTTACTACCGTTGCCCGATATGTTTGCGCGGCGACATCGGTACATGCGATGCGGTCATTACAATTGGCATCGTGCTGCGATTTAGGGGGAACGTTTTGGTGTCTGAACAGGCAAATGTTGATTGTGCTGCTGGCTTTGGCGTGCGTTTGATCGGCTGTGCCGACGATGCGGCTTTGCCCATTGGCATGCACGACTATGCGGAGGCTCTTGGTTGCTGCACGCTGGTCGACAAGACCATGTTTATTGCCGATGCGTTGGACTGCGACGCGTCCGTTGTGGTGTGCTGTCGACCCGAGGGTTTTGGCAAAAGCATGAACTTGTCGATGCTCAGGGCTTTTCTGGAGCGTCCAGCGGTTGGTCGCGCTGATCAGCGTTTGTTTGCCAATGCTCAGATTTGGGATGCAGACGGTGGGCGTTATCGGGACGAGTACGCTTGCTATCCGGTGATATCGCTGGATTTTTCTGGCGCTGCGAGGCGTGGCGCCGCTATTGCCGACGTCGTGCGCGATGCTCTTTCGGGCGAGTGCGTCCGCCTGCTGGCGCTTTTGGAGGCTCCGGATTTAGCTCGAGACAAGGTGCGTCACATCGAACGTGTTGCGCGTGGCGCGGCGAGCGAGGACGAGGTCGCCTCGGTGCTTGGCGTGCTCATTGAGCTGCTGGAGATGGCCTGCGATGAGCAGGTTGTATTGCTCGTTGATGGGTACGATGCGGCATGGTTGGGCCGTGCAAGCGCGAGGGGCGCTTCCGGTGCTGATCCGGCAGGGCTATTCGATCGCGTGCTGTTCGACGCCATTGCCGCTGCGCGCGATTCGTTGCGGCTGACGTGTCTGATGGGGGAGTGTCCCGGCCCTGCCGAAGCGGCGCTTTCTTCGCGCGGCTGCTCGTATTGTCTGACGACGCCGCTGTCAGCGTGGTGTGACCGATGTTTCGGTTTTTCGGATGCCGAGGTCGAGGCTCTTTTGAATCATGCTGGGCGCGAGGAATACCTGGATGATGCGCGTGAATGGCTCGAGGGATATCGGTTTGGCAGGGCCTATTGCTCGAGTCCAGAGCGTGTGATCGGTTTTCTGGGCCGAGGCTGCACGGCGCCTGTGCGTGCCGATCTGTATGGATATGCCGATTGCCTGAGTAGGGTAGTTGCCGGGTGGAATCTCGACCGCCTTTCGGTCTTGTTTGATTTGCTCGAGGCCCATGGGTGCGCTGAGGCTCCGCTTTGTTTGGGCACAGCAGAGCCAGATGTCTCGCCTGACGATGGCATGTGGACAGCGCTGTATCTGTCCGGTTTTCTCACGACGGATATGACTGAGGAGCCAGAGCATGGCGATTGCCTCCGTGCTTTGCGATTGCCCAATAACGAGCTTCGCCAGGCCTTGCGTCTAGTGATTATTGAGTGGTTTGAGTGCGCTGCAGAAGACATTCGAGACGTCGATGCGTTTCGCGACGGGCTGTGCCATGGGAACGAGGATACCGTGAGGCGGGCGCTAAGCCGCATCTTGGGGGATGCGGGAATCGGTGGGACCGACCCAGATACACCGCTGCCATATCACCTACTCTTGCAAGGACTCTGCTTTGGATTGCCGGGCTATGCCAATCCTGCTTCGAGGCGAAAGTGTGGCGCGGATCGCTGGGACATCCAGGTTTTTCCTACGGGCGCCGTGTTCGACATAGCCGATACGATCGGTATGCTCGATGAACGTCCGCTGATAACGATCAACATGATGTATGACCCCGGTGTGGATGCGCTGGGCCTGGAATTGCTGGCCGTGCAGGCGCTGCTCGACATAGAGCGCGACGGCATCGACGAAATCCGTGTGCCGCGACCCGGCATTGGCCGCATGCGCTGGGGGTTCGGTTTTGATGGGCAGCATGTGGCTACGGTGTGCCAGCGGCTTTAAGCGCCGAGGTGTTTCCGGCTTCCGTTACTCGGTGTCCTTCATGGGCGGCATGGGCTTCCAGTTGGGGTCCTTGATGATCTTGCGGGCGTCCTTCATGCCGCGGCGTAGCGCCGGAATTCCGGTCTTAAAGCACTTGTCAACGGCGGCCAGGCGAATGAACTCCTTGCAGAAGGTCGCGGCGTTGCCTAGGCGGAACAGCACGGGGTGATAGTCGCCGTAAATCTGCATGTAGCGGGCCAGATAACCGCGGTTGCGCATGATGTAGTAACGGTTGGTGTCGCTCGTGGAGTTGAGCTGGCGCTTGCCGGCGATATCCCAGTTAGAGACGGCGCGGGCGCGCTTGAGCACCACGTCGGCGACCACGGCGGCGGGGAAGTGTTGGCTGGCTACGTAGCCGTAGCAGGCGTCGTCACCGTAGATAAAGAAGCGCGCGTCAGGCAGGCCAATCTTGTCGACCACGCGGCGCGAGAACATGCCGCCCTCAAAGCACAGCTGGTTCATGGCGCGGTAGCCCTCGGGTCCTAGGTCCCACTTGGCGACAGGGTTGGGAATGCCGAGTGAAAGGATGAGTTGGTATTGCCAAAAGAAGGCACCGCCGTCAAAGTCCAGGCGCGAACCCTGGATGACATCGTAGCGGTCGGTCCACTTGGCAAGACGCTCGATGCCTTCGGGGATGACGAGCACGTCGTCGTCCATCACCCAGAACCACTGGGCGCCCAGGTCGTAGGCGCACTTGGTGCCGGCGGAGAAGCCGCCCGCGCCGCCACCGTTTTCAAGCTGCGGGGCGTAGATGACGCGGTCGGTGCCGCCCTGCGCGTCAGGCTGCTCGGTGTCGATGCCCCACAGGTTGGTCAGGCGCTCGTTGAATGCGGTGCACATGGCCTCGGTCTCGCGTGAATTCTCGTTATCGACAATCACGATGCGCCAGGGCGCGGCCGTGAGCTCGGTCATGGAGTCGAACAAATTGGCCAGGAGTTCCTGGCGTTTGTACGTAACGACGACGATGGCGAGCTTATCGATGGGGGCGGGGAGGGTTGAAGGCATGGGGCAATATATCCTTTCACGTGCGGCGCGCATGCGCTGCACGGAAGCTATCGAATACGTCCTTGGGACTGTCCTATTGTAAAGGCTCGGCGCACCTTGACGGCAAGCTTTGAATAAAACGCAGGAACCTGCCACGGGCCCGCCGCATGACGTGGGGCTGCTTTGCCCGCAAGAGGCTCCATAGATTATATAAACGCCCGCTGGCGCGCTGGCCCTTTGATACCATGAAACGACAGGTATTTCCTAAGGAGCACATTTGTCTACTAACGCCTCTGGCAGCCCTGTTCTGTCGCTGCTTATTCCCATTTACAATGTTCAGCGCTACCTGCGCGAGTGCCTCGATTCCGCCCTGGCGCAGACGCTCAAGGACATCGAGATCATCTGCATTAACGACGGGTCGACCGACAACTCGCCGGCGATTATCCGCGAGTATATGGAGCGCGATGGGCGCGTCAAGATGATCGACAAGGCCAACAGCGGCTACGGCGACTCGATGAACCACGGTCTGGAGATGGCGCGTGGCAAGTACGTTGGCATCTTGGAGTCCGATGACTTTATGGCGTCCGACGCACTCGAAAAACTTGTCTCGGCCGCCGATAGCAATAATGCCGACTTTGCGAAGGCGAACTTTGATTTCTACTGGTCTAAGCCCGAGGAGCGCCGTTCGCTGCACGAGATGTTTAGACCTCAGGATTGCGGCAAGCCGGTGCATCCGAGCGATACGACGCAGTTCTTTAAGCAAAAGCCGTCGATTTGGTCGGCCGTGTACCGTCGCGATTTTCTTGAGCGCAACGGCATTACGTTCCTGCCGACTCCGGGGGCATCCTTTCAGGACACGTCGTTCGCCTTTAAGGTGATCGCGTGCGCCGATAAGGCTGTTTACCTACATGATGCCGTGTTGTCGTATCGCCAGGACAACGAGAATTCCTCGGTCAATTCTTCGGCTAAGGTCTTTTGCGTCAATACCGAGTATGCCGAGATTGAGCGTTGGATTCGAGAGGATTATGCCCGCGGCCACGCAAGCGGCGATGTCGCGCGCATGCTCAAGTTCAATCAGCTCATTAAGTACGATTCGTACATGTGGAACTACGTGCGCCTGGCGCCTAAGTTCTATAAGGAGTTCCTGGTTCAGATGGCCAAGGAGTTCCAAGCGGCCTTGGACGCGGGGGAGTTTTCGCTTGACGACCTCAAGCCGTGGAAGCGCGCAAATCTCGCTGCCATCCTCAAAGATCCTGAGGGCTGGGTTGACGAGCATCCGAGTTTTGCGACGGATGGTGCCTTGGGGCGTGCTAAGTATTACGCCTCGGTTGGAGGCCCAGGCGTGGTTGCTGCCTTCCTCATCGAATCGCTGAGGGGGTAGGTCGGCATGGGAGAGGCCTCGTGTCCTAAAGCTACCATTGTCGTCCCCGTTTACAACTCTGCGCGCTCCATTCAGCGATGCCTCGATTCGCTGTTGGCCCAGTCTGAGCGTTCGATTCAGGTTGTCTGCGTCAACGACGGTTCGACTGATGATTCGTTGAACGTGTTGCGCCAGATCGCGCAGGCCGACGATCGCGTACTGGTGATTGACCAGGAAAACGCGGGCGTCTCGTGTGCTCGAAATGCCGGTATCGATGTCGCCGAGGGCGAGACCGTCTTTTTTGTGGACGCCGACGATTACATCGATGCCCAGACGGTCGAGCGCGTGCTGCATGCCATGGAGTCCGCAGATGCCGAGGCCGCCGTTTTTGGCGGCGTCTGTGAACCTGCCGATGCTGCCCCCAAACGCGTCCAGCAACTCATGAGCACCAAAGCTGGTGCTTTCGGCGCCCGTGATCCCCAACTGCTGTTCCATTCGAATGCGCAGCCCTATGCCTGCCGTGCGGCTTTTTCGCGCGAGCTGCTCAATCGCGAAGGCATTCGCTTCGCCCCCGGTTTGGCTTTGGGCGAGGACGTCGTCTTCCAATTTGCGGCTTATGCGCTTGCCCGCAGGACCGTCGTCATGCCGGACAAGTTCTACCACTACGTGATGGAGAGCGAATCGGCGACGCACGAGTTCAACAGTGCCGAGGCTCGTGCCAAAAAGCTTGACGCCCACATGAGGATGCTCGAGGAGGTCTTGGAGGACTGGGCAGCCTACGGTCTTTTGGACCTGTGCCCCGGCGAGCTGATAACTTGGTTTTTGGACCTCATTGTGTTCGACTTGGCGCGTCTGGATGCGGACGGCTTCCACCGTGTTGCCGGCCGCGTCAACAGGGCTTTCACGACGTTTTTGGGAACAGAGTGGGCGGATATGCCTGCTAAGGGCGCCGTTCGCCGTGTTGCCCACAAGCTCGTTGCGGCGACCTCGGGCGTTTCGATGGCAGACGCCACGCTGTTCTATCTTTCGACTCGCGGTCTCAAAGCCTGCCTGGAGCGCTTTCTCTAATTCCAAGCGCTGCCGCCCGCCGCAACTCGGCTGTTAAAATAACCCTGTTACACGCTATTCAACAGGAGGTTCTCTTGCAGAACTCTGATACCCCTAAAGTTTCGCTGCTTGTTCCCATCTGCAATGTCGAACGCTACCTGCGCGAGTGTCTCGATTCCGCCGTGGCGCAGACGCTTAAGGACATCGAGATCATCTGTATCAACGACGGCTCCACCGATAGCTCGCCAGATATCATCCGCGAGTACATGGAGCGCGATCCCCGTGTAAAGATGATCGACAAGGCCAACAGCGGCTACGGCGACTCGATGAACCGCGGCCTGGAGATGGCGCGCGGCGAGTACGTGGGCATCCTTGAGTCCGACGACTTCATGTTTGAGGATTCGCTCCAAAAGCTGGTCGCCAAGGCCGATGCTGAGCATGCCGATGTGGTAAAGGGCGACTTTTACCTGTATTGGTCCACGCCCAGCGAACGCCGTGAACTGTTTGGGATTATCGACGAGCATATGACGGGCGCCGCGTATTGCCCCGTCGATCGCCCGGGCATCTTCTACCGCAAACCTTCCATTTGGTCGGCTATCTATCGGCGCGAGTTCCTCAACGACAATCAGATTCGGTTCCTCCCCACGCCGGGTGCCTCGTATCAGGACGCAGGCTTTAACTTTAAGGTTTGGGCTTGCGCCGAGCGTGCCGCGTTTATTACGGACCCCATTTTGTGCTATCGCCAGGATAACGAGAAGAGCTCTGTTAATTCGCCCAACAAGGTGTTTTGCGTGTGCGATGAATATGCCGAGATGCAACGTTTTTTGGACGAGCGCCCCGAGCTTAAGGCTCAGCTTCAGGGCATTTTAATGCGCATGAAGGTCGATACGTACCGTTGGAATGATGAGCGTCTGGTCGATGAGCTACGCGAGCAGTTTTGGGAGAAGGCTTCACCCGAGCTCAAGGCCGATTGGGATGCCGGTCGCTTTGACCTGTCGCTGTTCGACCCGCGCGGCGAGACCGACTTGCGCCTGATGGTCAAGTCGCCCCGCGCCTATATCGATTCGCGTTTTGACTTTAAGAAGCCGGGCAAGCTCAATACGTTTAAGCATTACTTTAAGATTGGCGGCCTACCGCTGGTCTGGCGCGTGCTGACGTATCAGCGCACCTACGGCGACAACCCGCACCCTGACGACGTTCCGGCAGCACAGTAGGAGCGAGTGACTATGGCTACCCCCAAGATTTCCGTTGTCGTTCCCATCTATAACGTGGAGGAGTGCCTGGCCTGGTGCCTGGACTCCCTGCTTGCACAGGACATGCCCGATTGGGAAGGCGTGCTGGTCAACGATGGCTCGCCGGACGGTTCGCGCGATATTGCGGCTACCTATTGCGAAAAGGACGCGCGCTTTACGCTGGTCGATAAGGAGAACGGCGGCCTGTCGAGCGCGCGCAATGCGGGTATCGCTGCGTCCACGGCGCCTATCGTCGCGTTCTTGGATTCCGACGACCGATTTACGCCCGATGCGTGCCGTGTGATCGTAGATGCCTTTGAGCGCGAGGACTGCGACGTTTTGACCTTTGGCGCGAATCCGTATCCGCTGGAGGCGGGGTATCCGTGGCTTAACTATGTGCTGAGCCCGCGCGATGTGTCGTTTGAAGGCTATAGCTCTGACCTGCTGTTTAAGGAAGCATCTCGCCCCTTTGCATGGCGCACCGCCTGCAAACGTGAGTTTTTGCTGGGCAACGGGATCGTGTTTGACGAAACCGTTAAGTATGGCGAGGACCAGGTCTTCGATTTTGCTGTGTACGGTCGTTCGCACAAGACCGCGCTTATCTCGAACAAGCTGTATGACTACCGCGTGGCGCGCAAAGGCTCGCTCATGGACACCATGCGCTATGACGACGAGACGCGCCTGCTGGAGCACGTGAAGATTTACTCCGCGGTGCTGGCTGACTGGCAGCGCGACGGTCTCGATGTCCAGCATGCCGATGACCTGGCGTACTTCCTATGCGATCTGGTGCTGTACGATGCGCTCAGGTTGCTGGGTTCGGACTGCGGCAAGGTGTTTGCTGCCGTTGCCACGGCGCTTGCCGGTTCTGCCGTGGGCAGCGATGCTGCGCTCGCACAATGCGCTCCTTCTGTTGCTGCTATGGTGCGTGCGGCGCTTATCAGCAAGGCCCCCAATGCCCGTGAGTGCAAAAAGCTCATGTTCGATTACGACGTCTTGAGGTTTGGGCGCCTGGGTGCCTGCAAACGCATGGCAGCGAACGCCCTGGGAAAGCGAGAAGTGTAGATGAGTATCAAGCGTTTGGCGCTTTGCCGCAGTCAGGGCCGTCTGTTTGTGCTGCTTCGTTTTGCCGGTCAGGATGTCGCCGCGCTTATTGAGCGGGAGGGCTCTCAGGCGTTTGCCCATGCGACGACGAGCGGTTCTTGTGTGCCGTCGCTGGTGCTCCCGGTCGATCATGGCCGTGTGCTGGCGCTTTGTCCTTCCGTTTCCGATTACGAGCGCGAGCTCGCCGTCTTGGTGCTTCCGTTTTTGGATGGCTCGTCGATGGATGTCGTTTTTGCATCCGGTGGCCAAAGGTTGGGCTCCATTCGCCTCGATAGCCGCGTGGCCAAGCTGGAATCCAAGGTTAACTACAAAGCAAAGCCTGCGCTGTGCGCGCTTATCCGCGATGCTCAGCGTGGCGAACACTGCGGTTTCTACGAGATCGATGCCACTCGCTATTTGCCGGCAGACGCCGGCGCGGTGTGGCGCTATGAGGTTACTTGGGCGGGAGACCTCCAGTGCGCGCCTGAGCTCCAGATCTTCGATGCGCATATGAATGCCATCGATGTCACCGTGCATGTGTTTGAATCGCAGGTCGATGTGCCGCAGCAGAACGGATGCCGCGTCAATAAAACGTATCTGAGTGTTGAGATGCCTCAGGATATACGAGATTTTGTCGCGATTGTGAGCGACCCCACAGAGCAGATCCAGAGCGGGTTTTGCGCCATGGATGGTCGCCTGTACAACGGCATGGTCGATGACAGTTGGAACCGCATGAAGGACGCGCGTGCAGACGACGCAGCTTATCGACGTTGGTTTGAGCGACATCGCGCAAAGCCGGGCGATTTAGCGTGCCAGCGTGTCGCTTCGGCGGCCTTTGCCTATAGACCGCTCGTGAGCATTGTGGTGCCGTGCTACAAGACCGATCGGGTCTACCTGCGCGAGCTGCTGGACTCGGTGCTCGCCCAAAGCTATGACAACTGGGAATTGCTGCTTATGGACGCCTCGCCCGAATGGGATGCGGTTGCCAATCTTGCGGCGGGCGTCAACGAGGAGCGCGTCCGTCGTGTTGAGCTGCCTGGTAACGGCGGCATTGTGGTCAACACCAACGCGGGTATTCAGCAAGCGACTGGAGACTACATCGCGTTCTTGGACCACGATGACATCCTGGAACCGGACGCGTTATTCCAGTATGTTTCCGCGCTGAATAAGGCGGCCGAGGGCGAGCGCCCCCAGGTCCTGTTCTGCGACGAGGACATGTTCCAGAAAACGGGGGAGTGGGGCCAGCCGGTCTTTAAGACGCAGCTCAACGTCGACCTGCTCTATAGC
>OLNO01001745.1_pt1 | contig 16698 bp, 17 predicted proteins | sample 1672861 | NCBI WGS metagenome assembly OLNO01 (sample SAMEA3136731, study PRJEB25190) | human gut metagenome | reverse complement strand
CCTCATCATCCACATCCTCGCTTGCAATGAAGAAGGCCCACATGGAACAGGAGAGGATATCCTTATCGGCATTGGCCTTATAGGTGCCGGCGGGGATATAGCTCTGAACATAGTAGGGGGTCATCTCGCATACGATCTTGACCTGCTCTTCTGTCATGGGCAGGATGTTGACCTCGTGAGTGGCTTCGGTTTCCGCCAGGGAGGGCCATGCACCGGCAGCCTGGGTGATAACGGCATCAATGGTGCCGTCCTTCAAGGCCTCTACGGTGGTGCCCCAGGCGTCATTGTGTACGGTTACATTGATGCCCATGGCATCCAGCAGCTTGCGCAGAACGGGATCGATGCCGGAGCCCTTGGAGCCCAAACCGACGGTCTTGCCTTCTAGGTCGCTCCAGGTCTCGATGCCGCTGCTGGAGAGAGCGAACGCGGTGAGGGACATCTCATACATGGGGGCGATAACGCGGGACTTGACCATCTTCTGGCCGCCGGTCCATTCGGCTACGCCTTCATAGGCTTCCAGAGTGGAGGAAGCGCCGCCCACGCCGAACTGGCACTCGCCGGTCTCGATAAGGGCAGTGTTGGCGGTAGCGCCGCCGGTGGTTTCGGCAGTAATGGAATACTTGCCATTGAATACGGAATTCATAACGGTGCACCAGCCGGTGCCTACTACATTGAAGGCGCCGCCGGAAGCGGAGCAGCCGGCACTAAAGGTTTGCAGCTTGGGGGCATTGGGATCGTTGTTGCTTTCGCCGCAGCCAACACAGGCAAAAACCAGTGCGCAGGTCAGCAGCAGGCTGAGGAAAACTTTGAGTTTCTTCATGGTCTTTTGTCCTTTCCGTTTTTATCTGCGATTCTTTATACTGTCGAAGAGGGCCGGTCAATGTCTTTTTGTCGACTGTCGGCAAACTCTCCTTTTTTACATTAACACTTTTTTGTAGGAAAAGTCTATGAACAATCGCACCAATATTCATTCCGCAATATTGTATACAATATACATAAATCGCTAAGAAGACGCCAATTTGGCCAAATTTTATTGACGAAATCACCAAAATCCCCTATATTTATGTTGATAGTATACAGTATTTAATTTAGGAGCAACTACGATTTTATGAAAAATTCCGTCATTGGACCGTTCTGTTTCCGGCGTGTCATCAAAAAGACGCTGGTGAGCCGTATGAGGAGGTAGAGACCTCGGCTCATCCTTTTTGCCATACCGAAAAACAGGAGGAAACCCAATGAAAACAGAACCGAAGGATACCGGACTGCGCATCCGGCAGCACCCCATCCTGGGGGAGCAGCCGCAGGGCAGGCAGGTGACGATATACTTTGACGGAAAACCGCTTTCCGCCATCGAAGGCGAGCCAATCGCGGCGGTGCTGACGGAGGCCGGGGTGCGGGTGTTCCGTCACACCGCCCGCGAGGACCATCCACGGGGCATCTTTTGCGCCATTGGCCGCTGCACTGACTGCGCCATGACGGTGAACGGCGTGCCGGGGGTGCGTACTTGCATCACCCGGGTGGAGGAGGGCATGCGGGTAGAAACACAGCATGGCCTGGGAAAGTGGGGTGATCCCCATGCGTGAGAACCCCCAGGTGGCCATAGTAGGGGCCGGGCCTGCCGGGCTTTCCGCTGCGGCGGTACTGGCCCGCTGCGGCGCGCGGGTCACCGCTTATGATGAAAACGACCGCCCCGGCGGTCAGCTCTTTAAGCAGATTCACAAGTTTTTCGGCTCCGGGCACCACGGGGCCGGGGTACGCGGGGTGGAGCTGGGCCGCCAGCTGCTGGCGGAATGCGAAGCAGCCGGGGTGGAAATCTGCCTTTCCCACACTGTTTACGGCATCTTTCCCGGAGGGCGACTGGGTGTTACCCATGCCGGGTACAGCCGTATCATCCGGGCGGAAAAGATTTTGATCGCTACCGGCGCTACCGAAAAGGCCCTGGCCTTCCCCGGCTGGGACCTCCCCGGGGTGATGGGTGCGGGCGCCGCCCAGACCATGGTGAACCTGAACCGGGTGCTGCCTGGCCGCAGAATCATCATGGTGGGCAGCGGCAATGTAGGCTTGGTGGTGGGTTTCCAGCTGCTGCAGGCTGGGGCACACCTGGCTGCTGTGGTGGAGGCCAAGTCCCAGATCAGCGGCTATGCCGTCCATGCCAACAAACTGATGCGGGCCGGGGTGCCTATCCTTACCGGGCATACCGTACTGGAGGCCCGCGGCAGGGATTCGGTGGAGGAAGTGACCATTGGCCGGGTGGATGAGCGGTATCGGCATATTCCCGGTACCGAGCGAACCATTGAGGCTGATACCGTCTGCTTGGCGGTGGGACTTACCCCCTCGATAGAACTTCTGCGCATGGCCAATGTGGGGCTGACCCACCTGCCGCCGATGGGCGGCTATCTGCCGCTGCACAGCGGCACCCTGTGTACCACCAATCCGGATATCTATGTGGCCGGAGATGTGGCCGGGATAGAGGAGGCCAGCACGGCCATGGAAGAAGGCCGACTGGCCGGGACGGCCATTGCCGCGGCGCTGGGCCTGCTGGAGGAAGCAGAAGCCGGGCGGCAGATGGAGGAGATCCGCCGGCGTGCGGCCCAGCTGCGAACCGGCCCCCACGGGGAAGCCCGCGGCGCCGCCAAAGCGGAACTGGAGAGGAGGTATGTCCAGTGGCAGAACAGCTGAAGCGCGGCCCCCATGCCGTTATCGAATGCACCGAGGAGATCCCCTGCAACCCCTGCTGCACCGCCTGCCCACAGGGGGCCATCACCATGGCGGAGGGCCTGAGCAGCCTGCCCTGCCTGAACCGGGGAAAATGCACCGGCTGCGGGCTGTGCATCCCCTGCTGCCCGGGCCAGGCCATCTTTGTCATTGATGATACCTATTCCGGGAGCGAAGGTTTGCTTTCTCTCCCATATGAATTTACTCCCCTGCCCATTGTGGGGCAGTCGGTCATCCTTACCGACCGCCGCGGCCGGCCAGTGGGGGAGGGGACCATCCACCGGGTGCTGTGCCCGCCGGTTTTTCACCAAACGGCTGTGGTGACGCTGCGGGTGCCGCTGGCCCTGCTGGATACCGTCCGGGGATTTCTCCCCACAAGTGGAAAGGAGGTGCTCCATGAAGGATAAGGATATCATCATCTGCCGGTGTGAGGAGATCACCAAAGGCGAGATCATACAGGCCATCCGGGATGGTGCCACCACCGTGGATGGCATCAAGCGGATGACCCGGGCCGGTAAGGGACTATGCCAGGGGCGCACCTGCCGCCCACTGGTGGAGGCCATTCTGATGGCGGAGCTGGGCCACCTGCCCCCCGCGGAGGAATACCCCAGTACCCGCCCCCCGGTGCGGCCCATGCCGCTTTCGGCCCTTTTGGCCGGGGAGGAGGACACATGAAGCAGCACAGCGAGTTTGTTATCATCGGCGGCGGGGTGCTGGGCGCCAGCCTGGCCTACCAGCTCAGCCTCCACGGCAGGGAAGTCCTGCTGCTGGAACAGAATGAAATATGCAGCGGCACCAGCAGCGGCACCGTCGCCTGGATCGGACCTTTTGACCGGCAGCCGCTTTTTATGGAGGAGCTGGCGATCCGCTCCTTCCTGCGGCTGTTCCTGCTGGAGCATGAACTGGACCGGCCCTTTGAATTTACCGTTACCGGCTCCCTTAAGCCGCTTTACACCGAAAAAGATATAGCCGCCGCCCAAAAGGCCGCAGAAATGGGCGCCGCCGCGGGCTATGATGTTGTCCGGATCCTCGCCCCGGAGGATGCCTGGGAAAAGGAACCGGCCATGCGGGGCAACGGTATGATCGCCGCCCGGTATGAGCCCTACTCCGCCCACATCAATCCTTTCCTGCTGGTGGATTCTTACATCCAGACCGCCAAGCGTCTGGGTGCGGAGGTATGTACCTTTACCAAGGTGCTGGACCTTGAAATAAGTGACCGCCGCATCACGGCGCTGATGACCGACCGCGGCCGCGTCACTGCCGAGCATGTCATCTGCTGTGCCGGCCTGTGGAGCTATGAGATCGGGGAAAAGTTGGGGATCCCGGCGCCGGTGCGGCCCAATCGCGGCTGCTGCCTGGTCACCGAAAAGCTTCCACCCATCCTGCATACCTTTTCCAGCAGCGCCCACCAGACCGCCCACGGCAATATCATTTTTGGCCTAAATAGCGAGGACCTGCCCGCCGGAACCCACGATACTACCGTCCCGGCCGAAGCGCTGCAAACCGCGGTGCGCCAGGCGCTGCGGGAGTTCCCGGCCCTAAGCGGGGTCAATATCATCCGCAGTTACGCAGGCCTGCGCTGCAAGCCTGTGGATGGCCTGCCCATCATTGGCGGCGATGAGGAAAAGCTCCAGAATTTCGGCTATTTCCTGATGCACAGCGCATACAGCTACACGGCGGGGGTCTCGCCGCTGGCGGCGGCCTACTTTATGGGCCAGGTCGATGCGGAGGATCCTTTATTAGCGCAGCTCCATTACCGCCGCTTTTTATACGGAGGAAACTAAACCATGATCCCAGCCCTTTCGCAGAACAGTCTCCCGGTCGGCATCTTGATGAACCGGGCTTCCTTCCCCCGCTTGCCGGGGGATATCGGCAATCCCGCCACCTTTCCCTTTGCGGTACGGTACCGTATGGTGCCCGGCACCACCTACCATGATGTGGTGGAAGCCCTGCAGGAGGAGCGCCTGCTGGTACCCTTCATTGCGGCGGCCCAGGCCCTGGAGCAGGAGGGGGTCTGCGCCATCACCACCAGCTGCGGCTTTTTGGCGTTGTTCCAGCGACAGCTCAGCGCGGCGGTGCGGGTGCCGGTCTATACCTCGGCGCTGCTGCAGCTGCCCATGATCGCTGCCGCCCTGCCGCCCGGCAAGCGGGTGGGCATCCTTACGGCGGATAGCGCCAACCTGACCCCGCGCCACCTGGCGGCCGCCGGGGCCAGCTACTGCCCTGTCACCGTAATGGGTATGGAGCATACCACCGAATTTTCCAGCTTCCTGCGGGAGGACCGTACCTCCTTTGATGCCGAGAAGTGCCGCCAGGAGCACATCGAAGCCGCGCTGGAGCTGATCCGACGGGACCCCGGCATTGGGGCCATTCTGCTGGAATGCACCAATATGCCCCCCTGGGCGCTGGATATCCACTTGGCCACCCGCCTGCCGGTCTACGACTTCCGCACCATGCTGTGCGGGGTAGTGGCGGCACTCCGCCCGCCGGATTACAGCACCTAACTCTGGGCCCTGCCGATAGCTTTCCGCTGTCGGCAGGGCCTTTTTGGCAGTTTGATTCTTTATTTTTGAGGATATTGCACAGTTCCGCGCGGGCAGGTTCTACCAACCACACATTGACAAGGTTCGCTCGTATGGTGTAGAATGTATACAATATACAAATAGATCGCCGCCGCTTCCTTTGGGGCGGTGCCTATTCCGTTATGGTTCCGCCCACGGGCGGTGAGATAAAAGCAAGACAAAGACTACGAATCGAGGTGTCGCAAGCGTGGAAATCACACACGAAGTGGAACGCATGAAAAAAGTGGCCTGTCCCAAGGGCCACGGCCCGGCCGAGCTGCCGCAGGAGGGAAACTGGACTCAGGTCAAGGAGATCCGGGATATCAGCGGTCTTTCCCATGGCATTGGCTGGTGCGCCCCGCAGCAGGGCTGCTGCAAGCTTACCCTGAATGTTAAAAACGGTGTTATCCAGGAGGCCCTGGTGGAGACCACCGGCTGTACCGGCGCTACCCATGGTGCGGCGGTGGCTGGGGAGCATCTGCCCGGCAAAACTCTGCTGGAAGCCCTGAATACCCATCTGGCCTGTGATGCCATCAATGTGGCCATGCGGGAGATCTTTAAGCAGATGGTATACGGCCGCACCCAGACCGCTTTTTCGGAAAACGGTCTGCCCATCGGCGCTTCGCTGGAGGACCTGGGCAAGGGTCTGTGCAGCCAGTGCGGTTCGGTTTTCTCCACCCTGGAAAAAGGCCCCCGTATGCTGCAGATGGCCGAGGGCTATGTGCTGGATATGGCCCTGAATGAGGAGAAGGAAACAGTGGGCTACCGCTTTGTTCATCTGGGCAAGATGATGGATCTGATCCGGGCCGGCAAGGACCACAAGGAAGCCTACGAAAGCTGCATTGGCACCTACGGCCAGTACGAAGGCGCCAGCGAGTATATTGATCCGCGCAAAGAATGATGAGGGAGGGCACACGCTATGATTACATTTGAAGGAATGGACCGCAGAATGCCCAAGATCGAGGCCTGCCTGCACCAGTACGGCATCGCGGATCTGGAGGCTGCACGGGCGCTTTGCCTGCAGCACGGCATTGATGTGGAATCCATCGTAAAGGGCATTCAGCCCATCGCATTTGATAACGCCGTTTGGGCTTATACCATTGGCACCGCTGTGGCGCTGGCCGCCGGTACCCGGGAGGCCACCGAGGCCGCCAGGAAGATCGGCGAGGGTCTGCAGGCCTTTACCGTTCCGGGCTCCGTAGCGGAGACCCGCGAGGTGGGAACCGGCCACGGCAACCTGGCCGCTATGCTGCTGGATGAGGATACCCGCTGCTTCTGCCTTTTGGCCGGTCACGAATCCTTCGCGGCGGCGGAGGGCGGCATCGGCATTGTCCGCAGCGCCAATAAGGTCCGTAAAAATCCCCTGCGTGTCATCCTCAATGGTCTGGGCAAGGATTCCGGCTACACATTGGCCCGCTTTAATGGCTTTACCTATATGGAAACCACCTTTGACCATGCCACCCAGACGCTGAAGGTCCTGGGCGAAAAGGCTTTCTCCCACGGCGAGCGCGCCAATGTCAAGGTCTACTGCAATTCCAGCGTCGAAGAGGCCATTGAGGCGATGAAGCTGGAGCATGTGGATGTTTCCATTACCGGCAATTCCGCCAATGCCATCCGGTTCCAGCACCTGGTTGCCGGTTCTTATAAGAAGTGGTGCGTTGCTCATGGCGTCAAATACTTCTCGGTTGCTTCCGGCGGCGGTACAGGCCGTACCCTGCATCCCGATAACATCGGTGCCGGCCCCATCTCCTTTGGCATTACCGATTCCATCGGCCGCACCCACTGCGATGTTCAGTTTGCCGGCTCCTCCTCCGTCCCCGCCCATGTGGAGATGATGGGTCTGATGGGTATGGGCAATAACCCCATGGTCGGTGCCAGCGTGGCCTGCGCAGTCGCGGTCTCTCAGGCACTGGCCCAGTAAAGAAAGGAGCATATCATGCTGGATCTTGAAAATCGGGAGGTCCTTATCCAGTACCTGCTGGAAAAGGGCGTCATTCACAGCGATATCCCCTACGAGGTCAATTATTGCCGCGGCGGTGTCTCCTGCATTGCTGCCCTCATCGAGACTGAGGGCAAGACCATGCTGGTCAAGCAGGGCCGCGCCAAGCTGGCCGTCAAGGAAGACTGGCATGCCGATCCCGCCCGCATGAAGATCGAAGCCATCGCCAATGATTTCTACAATAAGTGCATCCCGCAAAGCGCCCCGGCCGTTCTGTTCTATGATGAGGAAAACTGCATCATGGTGCGGGATGCCGCCCCAGCCTCCTGCCGGATGTGGAAGGAAGATCTGCTCTCCGGCATCTTCGATTTTGAGGTTGCCCAAAAGACGATGGAGGCGCTGGCCATCGTCCACAATAAGAGCGCCAATAGCCCCGAGGCCGCCGCGGCCTTTGCCAACCAGGATATCTTCTACCAGCTGCGCATCTCCCCCTATTTTGAGTTCCTGGCCGGCAAGCACCCTGAGTACAAGGCTGAGATCGAAGCGATGATTCCCAAGATCCGGGATGACCGCCGGGTCATTGTTCACTCCGATTACAGCCCCAAGAACATTCTGGTCAATGCCGACCGTTCCATCTGTATTTTGGATTACGAGATCGCCCATTACGGCAACCCCGCCTTTGATGTGGCCTTCTTTACCAATCACATCGTTCTCAAATCCGCCCATATGCGGCAGTACTCGGCCGCCATCCTCAATATGCTTACCTGCATGACCGATACCTACTTTGGCATGATTGATTTCACCGATGCCAAGGAACTGGAAGCCGAGTGCATCCCGCTGCTGGGCATCCTTATGCTGGCCCGCATCGATGGCAAATCCCCCGCGGAGTACATCACCTGCGAAAAGACCCGCCAGCTGGTGCGGGATATGGCCGGAGACCTCATCCGCGGCAAGCTGACCACCTACCGCGAGGCCGCCGCGCTGCTCTATCGTATGGAGCTGGAATTTGACCGCTGAGCAGGAGCCGAAAATGAAAGCAGTATATAAAGAGACCGAGGGCGCTTACACCGCCTGCCTGACGGAACGCCCCGTCCCCACCCTTACCAAACAGGATAATGTCCTTATCCGGGTTCACGCCTGCACTACCTGCGGCCTGGATATGCACATCTGGCAGGGCAAGCTGCGAGACTGCCGCCCGCCCATCATCATGGGGCACGAGTTTGTAGGTACCATAGTGAAAGCGGTAGGGGAGAGCCTGGGCTTCTCCGTTGGAGAGCGTGTCATCTGCCAGCCGCACCTGTATGCCTGCGGTCACTGTGAGGTCTGCCGCCTGGGCTACCCCCAGTTCTGCCGCAGCCGCCGTTCCCTGGGTATCCAGCGGGATGGCGCCCTGGCGGAATATATAGCGGTCCCGGCCCGGTATCTCCACCGTGTCCCGGATAATCTTCCGGATGAATTTGCCTGCCTGGCAGAGCCCTTCACCATCTCGGTCAGCGATGTGCTGGTCCATGCCGATCTCACCCCCGGCGAGAGCGTTCTCATCATCGGGGCGGGGCAGGTGGCCCAGCTGGCGCTGGTGGCTGCCCGCTGCGGCGGGGCTTCCCGCATCTTCCTTTCCGGGGCGGAGACTGATGCCTCCCTTCGGCTGCCCGCTGCGGCCGCCCTTGGCGCGGATCTGGTCATCAACAGCGGCCGGGGCGATCCGGTGGAAGCCGTACTGCGGGCCACCCATGGCCGCGGTGTGGATCTGGCGGTGGAAGCCAGCGGTTCACCGGCCGGCATTGCTGCCGGCATTAAGGCTCTGCGGCCCGGTGGGCGCATGGCGGTGCTGGGCGCCACCAAGCAGCCCTCCGTCCCCATCCCGTGGGATGCCGCCCTGCGTAAAGCCGTCACCCTTCAGTTCAATATGATGAGCGACTACACCCACATGGACCGCGCGCTGGCGCTGCTGGCCGCTTTCCCCGGGGATCTTTCTCCGCTCATCACCCATCGCCATCCCCTGGCGGAATGGGAGCAGTGCTTTACCGAGCTGCGGGACCAGCAGGGCATCAAGGGACTTATCACCATCGGCTGAGTTCTGTTGCAGTTATGCACATTTGGAATAACCGTCTTTTTCACCAAGCGGGGCCCCAACACTTGTCCAATTTTACCAAAAGTCACAAAAGGGGATTGACGGACTTTTTGCACATTGATATAATGTAGACAAATCGTATACATTATACGATATAACACTAAATATCCCTCCGGGGCGTCCCCGGATCGAGAAATAACAAAGATAAGAAGGAAAGGACTATCACCATGAAAAAGCGCATCATCACCATGGCACTGGCAGTTATCATGCTGCTGGCGGTGCTTACCGGTTGCGGCGATAACGCCAGCAATCCCGGCAATGACACCCCCACCACCCAGGTCGTCAACTTTTCACACAAAACAGCACGCCGGCAGCAACCCGGAGGCCTTTACGTTAATTTGACATAATTCTACATGACATAATTTTTACAATGAGTTATCCACAGTTTCCACCACTTTTTCCACACTGCGAAAATCCTTTTAAATACGCTGAATTTTCTTGTTATGGAAGAAAATGTAAGTACCGAAAAACACCTCTTTCACCCGCGAAACACACGCCGTTAGCTTAACATAATGTCATATCATGGAGAAGAACGAAGGATATAGATGTGATGATTTCCATAACACCGCCGCCGGCGGTTGGTTGACAAAAAGCACCCCCGAAAACGGGGGTGCTTGGTCACAGTAGGGGTGCGCCCAGGTCCATGGTGGCGTAGGCGTTGAGGTCGAGCCCGGCGGTGCGGCCCGCCTGATACTCATAGTAGCCCTGGGCACCGATCATGGCCCCGTTGTCGCCGCACCACTTCAGCGGGGGGAGAAACAGCCTGACGCCCGCCTTGCCGCAGGCGGCATACAGGTCGGCGCGGATAACGGAGTTGGCGGCCACGCCGCCGGCGGCCACCAGGGTCCTGCGGCCGGTAAGCTCCAGGGCGCGCATGGCGCGGGGCACCAGTTCCCCGGACACGGCGCGGGCAAAGTCCCGGGCAAGTGCCGGGGCGTCCAGCGGATCGCCCTTCTGCTGGGCGTTGTGCGCCAGGTTCACCACAGCGGTCTTCAGGCCGGAAAAACTCATGTCCAACTCTGCCCCGGCCACATGGGCGCTGGGCAGGTCGTACACGCCGCCTGCGGACTGCTGCGCCAGCTGGTCCATAGGCCTGCCGCCGGGGTAGGGGAGCCCCAGCACCCGCGCCGCCTTGTCGAAGCACTCACCGGCGGCATCGTCACGGGTGGCACCCAGCACGGTCATATCGGTGTAGTCCGCCACATCCACGATCAGCGTATTGCCGCCGGAGATGGCCAGCGCCACGAAGGGCGGCTCCAGCTCCGGAAAGGCCAGATAGTTGGCGGCGATGTGCCCCCGCACATGGTGCACCGGAATCAGGGGCACACCCAGCGCGTAGGCGGCGGATTTGGCAAAGCTGACGCCCACCAGCACCGCGCCGATGAGCCCCGGTGCGTAGGTGACGGCCACGGCATCGATGTCCTTTTTGGCCAGTCCGGCGTCGGCCAACGCCTTGTCCGTCAGGGCAGCGATGGCCTGTACGTGCTTGCGGGAGGCGATCTCCGGCACCACGCCGCCATAGAGGGCGTGCATATCCGCCTGGGACAATATGGCGTCGGACAGCAGCGTCCGCCCGTCCCGGACCACGGCCACCGCTGTCTCGTCGCAGGAGGACTCGAAAGCTAATATGTTCATTGCGCCGCCTCCTCCGTGTAGTATTTCGTCAGGATCAGGGCATCCTCCTTGGGTAGGTCGTAATAGTTGCGGCGGCGGCCCACCTCGCGGAAGCCGAGGCCCTGATACAGCGCGATAGCCGCGGTGTTGGAGGGCCGTACCTCCAGCGTCAGGAACGCCAACTGATTGCCGCGGGCAAAGTTGTCGAATACCTGCAAAAGCTGGGCCGCCACGCCCTGCCGGCGACGGGAGGGGTCCACCGCTACATTGGTGATATAGCCCTCGTCGGCGGCTACCAGCAATCCCGCGTAGCCGATAACTTTCTCCGTCTCCGGCTCCAACGCCACCAAAAAGGCCGCGCACTGGTTGTCCAGCTCCTCGGCCAGCATCTGCCGGGACCAAGGGCGGGAGAAGCAGGCCAACTCCAGCGCCGCCACGTCGTTCAAATGCTCCGCCGCCATGGGTACGATCTTGATGTGCTTCATAGCTTTATCCCTTCGCCTCCAGCCAGTTTTTTCCGCAGTGGGCGTCCACCGTCAGGGGAACGGACAGCACGGCGGCGTGTTCCATCTCTTCCGTGAGGATATGCTTCACCTGCGCCTGCTCCTCCGCCGGGCACTCGGCGATCAGCTCGTCGTGGACCTGCATCAGCAGCCGGGCGCACAGGCCCTCCCGCTTCAGCCGGTCATGCACACGCACCATCGCCAGCTTCATGATATCGGCGGCGCTGCCCTGCACCGGCATATTCAGCGCCACCCGCTTGCCGAATTCCCGCAGGTTGAAATTGCTGCTCTTCAGCTCCGGCAGGGGGCGGCGGCGGTGCATCATGGTCTGCACGTAGCCGTCCTGCTCCGCCTGTGCCACCACGTCGGTCATATACTGCCGCAGGGTGCTGTACGTCTCGAAATAGCGGTCCATGTACGCCTTGGCTTCCGCCACGGTGACGCCGATGTCCTGGGCCAGTGCAAAGGCGGAAATGCCGTACACAATGCCGAAATTCACTGCCTTGGCCCGGCGGCGCAGCTCCGGCGTCACATCCTCCTCCGGCACGTGGAAGACCTTGGCGGCGGTGGCAGTGTGGAAGTCCGTGCCGGACAGGAATGACGCCTGCATGACCTTGTCGCCGGACATATGCGCCAGCAGGCGCAGCTCGATCTGGGAGTAGTCCGCATCCACCAGCACACAGCCCTCCGCCGCCGTGAACATCCGCCGCAGCTGGCTGCCCAGCTCGGTGCGTGTGGGGATATTCTGCAAATTCGGCTCCGTGGAGCTGAGCCGTCCGGTGGCGGTGACGGTCATTTGGAAGCTGGTGCGTATCCGGCCGTCCATATCGATGACCTTCATCAGCCCGTCCACATAGGTACTCTTCAGCTTGGTGTACTGGCGGAAGCACAGTACGTCGTCCACGATGGGATAGGCGTGACGCAGCTTTTCCAGCACATCGGCGTTGGTGGACCAGCCGGTCTTCGTCTTTTTGCCGTGGGGCAGCTGCAATTTCTCGAACAGGATATACCCCAGCTGCTTGGGGGAGTTGATATTGAAAGTCTCTCCGGCGGCATCGTAGATAGCCTGCTCCACGCGGTCCGTGGTCTTCTGCAGAGCTGCGCCGAAATCCGCCAGGGCTTCCCGGTCCACCAGGAATCCGGCCGTTTCCATATCCGCCAGCACCCGGCACAGAGGCAGCTCCACAGTATAATACAATTCCTCCATCTCCAGCTCCCGCAGCTTGGGCGCGAGCGTCCCGTGCAGGGCGGACACGGCGGCGGTGTAGCTGATAAGCGCCGTCTGGGCGGCGATGTTCTCCCCAGCCAGGGGATTGAAGGCATCCGCCGTCAGATGGTCGGGCTGGGGCAGCTGCTCGTTATAGTAGGTGACAAACAGCCGCTGCAGATCGTAGCTGCCGGCGGTGGCGTCTACCAGATAGGCGGCCAGCGCCGTGTCGAAGATGAAACCATCGGCGGGCAGTCCCTGGGCCAGCAGGGCACGCATCATGTCCTTGACACTGTGGCCAACCTTCCGGATATCCGGCGCAAACAGGGCGGACAGCAGCGCCCGCCAATCACCGGCATACCGGTTGACATAAATTTCAACCATCAGAGAGCTGTCTGCCCCGGTCTCGCATTCCACCGCCAGCGCCGCCAGATCCGGTGTACCGTATACGGTCACGTATGCCGCCTCGCGCCACAGGGCCAGGCACGCCTCGGCACGCTCGGCCGTCTCCAGTATTTCCGCCTCCGCGGTATATGTGGGCAGCTCCTCTGCCACGCAGGCCGGGGAGAGCTGGTATTTATCGATGAGCTTCTGGAATTCCAGCTTCAAAAACAGGTCGTACAGCTCCGGCTTGAAGGGCTGGCGCAGATTGGCCTCCGGGTCGAAATCCAGCGGCGCATTTGTGTCGATGGTGGCCAGCCAGTAGCTGTGGCGGGCAGAGGCCTCACCCTCCTTGAGTTTACATAAAAATCCTGGCTTCAGGGGCACACTGTCGATGTTCGCGTACACGGCGTCAATGGAGCCATATTGCTGTACCAGCGCCATGGCGGTCTTTTCACCAATGCCGGGCACGCCGGGGATATTGTCGCTGCTGTCGCCGGCCAGGGCCTTCAGGTCGATCATGTGGATGGGGTCAAAGCCGTACTCCGCCCGGAAAGTGGATTCGGTCATGCAGCGGTCGCTGTCCGGTCCCTTGCCGCCGGTCAGCAGACGCACATGGGTGTGGGCGGTGATCAGCTGCAGGCTGTCGCGGTCGCCGGTGGCGATGGTGCAGTCCCATCCGGCGGCCTCGCACTTGCGGCTGATCGTGCCGATCAGGTCATCGGCCTCGTAACCGGACAGCTCATAACAGGGCACGGACATGGCGTCGAGCACCTGCTTCAGCGGCAGCATCTGTTCGGCCAGCTCCTCGGGCATACCCTTTCGGTTGGCCTTATAGGCCGCATCGGCCTTGTGTCGGAATGTTGGTTCTCGCCGGTCAAAGGCAGCGCACACGGCGTCCGGCTTCTCCTGGTCCAGCAGCTTCTGCAGCATGGTGACAAAGCCGTAAATGGCGTTTGTGTGCAGCCCCTGCCGTGTGGTCAGCAGGCGCGCCTTTCCGACGCCGTAATAGGCGCGGTTGACGATACTGTTGCCGTCGAGAACCATCAGTTTCATAGGTGAGCCTCCGTTTTGTGATCGTTTTCAATTTATTATACGCCGATTTTCCCGCCAACACAACCATTTCCGCGCGGAGTTGTTTTGCCTTTTGCGCCGGTCTGACCGGCACTCCCTGCATCTCCTTGGGGCTGCCGTAGACATGTGGAGAAACGGCAACTCGATACATTGCACATGAAATGCCGATTAGCGGACACAACTGCCGATCTATGCGCAATTATAGAGGCGGAATATCGGCAAAATGGAGCATTTCATCTCGTGAGCACCACTTTTTGTCGAATGCGGTCGCTGGGTGTCGAACGAAAATGTTGGTTTTCGACAAATTGCCCTTGCATTTGCTGTCTGTTTGTGGTATTTTTGATAGCGTCAAAGCGGTTCGTGGTGTGTATATGGGGAATTGCGTGCCGTTAAAATTATGTTAAAGGGGAAAGTGAATATGGAGAACAAGATCACTGTATGCGTTGCGGATGCGGACCAGGCGTATCGGACAGAGCTGTGCGATTTCTTGAAGAAGCAGGGGGATATCTGTCTGATCGGCGACACTGCCGACGGCCGTGAGGCGCTGGCAATGGTGGAGGCACAGCACCCCGCCGTGCTGGTGCTGGACACGGTACTGCCCGGGCTGGACGGCACAGGTATCCTGCGGCGGCTAAAGGGCAAGTCCGAGACGCGGTGCATTGTGGTGACGGAATTCCGCACCGCCGAGGCGGCCCGGGACATCCGGGATGCCGGCGCCTATGCATTCCTTCCCAAGCCGGCGGACGACACCTCAGTGCTGGAGCATATCCGCCACGCGGCAGGCCCGCGCTGCGACCTGCCGCTGCAGCAGCTGGAGATGATGGTCACGGCCATCATCCACGAGATCGGCGTGCCGGCGCACATCAAGGGCTACCAGTACCTGCGGGAGGGCATTATCCTGACGGTGCGGAACATGGAGGTCATCAACGCGGTGACGAAGGTGCTGTATCCGGAGATCGCAAAGCGGTTCGGGACGACGCCCAGCCGGGTGGAGCGCGCCATTCGCCACGCGATCGAGGTAGCGTGGGACCGCGGCGACCTGGAAACGCTGCAGAAATACTTTGGCTATACGGTGAACTCCGCGAAGGGAAAGCCCACAAACTCCGAATTCATCGCCATGATCGCCGACCGCCTCCAATTACAGGCTCAGGAAATGTGAACACGATATATCCGGGAAATGTGAACAAACCCATACAAAAGGGGATACCTTTATGTATGCAAAAAAGGCGCCGAAGGGCGCCTTTTTTATACCTATATGATACTTTCAGTTCACGCTTATGACATCTTCCGATACATTGTGGGCAGACAGCCGTACTGGTCCTTGAAGGAGGCGGTGAATTTGCTCTGGCTTTCATAGCCTACCCGGCGGGCGACCTCCGCCATACTGGCATCCGTCTCACGGAGGAGGCGGGCGGCCTTCTCCATGCGGTGCTCTTTCAGGTGGGCAGCGATGGAGGTGCCGTACACATCCTTGAACACCTCTTTCAATGTGGTCGGGTTGATGGGGTACAGATGGCAGAGGCCCTCGATGGTGATACGCTGGTCCATGTGCGACAGCAGGTAGTCGTGGATCTCCCGGATCAGCCGGACCTGCTCCGCCTCGGCGCGCCACTGGGGACAGGCCATGTCCATGACCTGCTCGATGAGCTCGTGCAGCAGCCGGGCCTGGGCGGTGTCGGCGGCGTGGTAATAGACCTCCTTGCCGTCGCGGCGGGTGGTCAGCAGGCCGCTGTCCCGGAGGATGCGGAGGTGGTGGGAGACGGCAGGGCTGGACATATCCATCATGGCGGCGATGTTCACCACGCACTCCTCGCAGTGGCACAACAGCCAGAAAATGCGGATGCGGTTGGCGTCGCCCAGCTGCCGGAAAATATCGGAAAGCGCCTGAAAGGTGTCCTCTTTTTCCAGCATCTGGCGGACGACCTCCGTGTGGGCCGGTTCTTCGCCGTGGTAATGAGGCAGGGACGGGTTTTCCATACGATGACCTCCGTTTCGCCCGAAAAGCAGTGGTTTTCGCCCGGGCGGCAGGGAGTGCCGCCGGACCGTTGACATTTGCGGTCAGGTACATTATACTACGCCCAGAACGATTAAACAAGTACTTAATACTTTAAGTGCTGCGAAAGGAGTCATCACTATGAAAAAGACATACAGCATCGAAGTTGACTGCGCCAACTGCGCCAACCTGATGGAGGAAGCTGCCCAGAAGACTGAGGGCGTGGCCTCCGCCGTGGTGAACTTTATGACGCAGAAGATGATCGTGGAATTTGCGGAGGGCGCAGACCAGAAGGCCACCATGAAGGCGGTGCTGAAGGCCTGCCAGAAGGTGGAGCCGGACTGCGAGATCGAACTGTAAAACCACGCAAAGGCTTCCCTGCGGGAAGCCTTTGACATACGCCTGCGGGCGCGGGATGGGGAGTTTCGTGCCCCGGCACGAGTAACTTTCTTTTTTTGTCAAAAGAAAGTTACCAAAGAAAACCACTTAGACCTGCGGTCTAAGGGCCCTTGGCGCGGGGAGGGTTTCGCCGCCGCGGCGGCGAGTCGATTTTCCCCTGACGGGGAGGCGGCCTCCGGCG
>OLNO01001703.1_pt1 | contig 16979 bp, 13 predicted proteins | sample 1672861 | NCBI WGS metagenome assembly OLNO01 (sample SAMEA3136731, study PRJEB25190) | human gut metagenome | reverse complement strand
TTCCGACAAGTGGGAGCTGAAAACCGTGTGGGGCGTGGGCTATAAATTCGAGGTGCGTCAGTAATGCGCAAGAGTATCTCGACGGCATTCTTCTCGCTGGTGTCCACCCTGATGGTGCTGGGCATCGTGCTGATGGGCTGTTCGGAATGGGTGTTGTTCAAGAATTATTTTGCCCGGGACCGCTATGAGACGCTGGACCAGGTGGTGGGGGTCACCCGCCGCACGGCCCAGTATCTGGTCCAGCAGGCGGCGCTGCCGGAGGGCGACGAGCTGGACGCCCTGAACACCAAGCTGGAGATCATCGGCGAGAGCGCGGAGGCCTATCTGTTCTTCACCGACAACGACGGCCGGGTGCTGATCGCTTCCAGCCCGGAAATGCTCACCGCACAGGCCGTGCCGGATGAGATGATGCAGAAGGCGGCGGCCTCCGGCGCGGACTACTACCATGTGTTCGGTACGCTGGATGGGGTGCTGACCGAAAAAAGCTATATCACCGTCAGTGAGATGTGCGACGAGCGCGGCAGCCAGAGCGGCTGGATCTTTTTGTGCTCCTCCGGCAGGCAGCTCACCGAGTTCAAGCAGCAGTTCTGGTCCAACTTCCTGCTGTCGGCCTGCGTGATGCTGCTGTGCGCCAGCATCCTGACCAAGCTGTTGATGCGCAAACTCACCGACCCGCTGCAGAAGGTGACCGACGCGGCCCAGCGCTTTGGCGGCGGCGACCTGTCCGTGCGTGTGGAAGGCGTGGAGGGCGAAGGGGAAGTGGCCGACCTGGCCCGCACCTTCAACCGCATGGCCGACAACATCCAGACCAACGACAACTCCCGGGGCCAGTTCATGGGCAACATCGCCCACGAGCTGCGCACCCCCATGACCACCATCAAGGGCTTTGTGGACGGCATGCTGGACGGCACCATCCCGCCCGACATGCAGAACCATTATCTGCAGCTGGTCAGCGAGGAGACGGGCCGTCTGGCCCGTCTGATCCAGAACATGCTGGATCTGTCTAAGCTGGAAAGCGGCGAATACCAGGTCAATGCCCGGATGTTCAACATCTGGGACACCCTCACCGGCGTGGCGCTCTCGGCCGAGCAGCGCATCAACGACGGCATGATCGAGATCGAGGGCCTGACCATGGACGAAAAGGCGCTGGTGTACGCCGACCCGGACCTGATCCATCAGGTGGTGTACAACCTGCTGGACAACGCCATCAAGTTCACCCCGGCGGGCGGCACCATCCGCTTCAGCGTGGAAAAACTGGGCCCGGAAACCGAGATCGCCGTCTGGAACTCCGGTCAGGGCATCAGCCCGGAGGCACTGCCCTATGTGTTCCAGCGCTTCTACAAGGAGGACCGCTCCCGCGGCCTGCACGCCCGCGGCGCGGGCCTGGGCCTGAACATCTGCAAGGTGCTGGTCAACCTGTCCGGCGGACAGATCCGGGTGGAGAGCCAGCAGGGCGAGTGGTGCCGGTTCGTATTCACCCTGCCCTCGCAGGCCCCGAACCCCGGCGGCATGAAGCGTCTGCCCGACGAGGCCGGCGGTGCCCCCGCCGTGGAGGACCCGGCCAGCATGAAACCGGTGGAATAACCGCACAGTCAGACTGCCCGGACGTCAGGGCGGTCTGGCTGTTTTGTGTTTCAGGAACGGAAAATGTTCTCTTTTGATGGCAAAAGAGAACCGGAAAACCACCAGCGATTTCGACGCGCAGGCGAAGCCATTTCAAATCGTCAATACGCCGCCCGCAGGGCCAAAAGAAAGAGGGCAGATGGACAAATCTTTCAAATTACGACTTTTCGGTGAAAAACAGGCCGGCAGGTTTGATTTTTTGTGCGTTTTCATGTAAACTAAAGATATCCATGCCCCGGTATTCCGGAAACCGCAAAACCGGAAGAATACCGGGCCTGTGAGGATAAAAACTTTTGAATATAACGGAGCGTAACGATATACTATGGCGATTGTAAGTCCTTCGATCCTTTCGGCTGATTTTGGCAAGCTGGGCGCGGACTGCCGTACGGTGCTGGACGCCGGTGCACAGATGCTGCACTACGACGTGATGGACGGCCATTTTGTGCCCAACATCAGCTTTGGCGTGCCGGTGCTCAAGAGCCTGCACAAGACCCTGCCGGATGCCTTTTACGATGTGCATCTGATGATCAGCCACCCGCTGCAGTACGCAGAACCCTTCATCAAGGCCGGTGCCACCCTGTACAACTTCCATCTGGAATGCGAGGACGATATCCAGCAGACGCTGGATGCCGTGAAGGCGCTGGGCTGCAAGACGGGCCTGACCATCAAGCCCGGCACCGCCCCGGAGGCGCTGGCCCCCTATCTGGACCAGCTGGACCTGGTGCTGGTGATGAGCGTGGAGCCCGGCTTCGGCGGCCAGAAGTTCATGCCCTCGGCACTGGACAAGCTGCGCTGGCTGAAGGCGGAGCGCGAGAAGCGCGGCCTGCACTATCTGCTGGAAGTGGACGGCGGCGTGGACGACACCACCGCCCCGCTGTGCGTGAAGGCCGGTGCCGACGTTCTGGTGGCAGGCAGTGCCGTGTTCGGCAAGGACGACAGGACCGCCGCCGTGCGCCGTCTGGCTGCCCTGTGAGAGGGAGCGTTGTATGGATGAAGCATTGATCCGGGAGCAGGAACAGCAGCTGCAAAGGACCGGAAAATATTACAAGCACATCTGCTGGATGGCGGTGCCGCCGCTGTGCATGGCCTGCTACCTGTACGGCCTGCGCCCGCTGCTGCTGTGCGGCATTGCCATGCTCACCGGCAACCTGTGCGACCGTCTGGTGTCGCTGCTGCGGCACCGCGTATATCAGAACAGCGACCTGTCCAACGAGAGCTTTGGGCTGGTCATCGCCCTGCTGATGCCGGTCACCGTGGACATCTATGTGCTGGTGGCGGCGGTGCTGGCCGGTGTGCTCATCGGCAAGGAGGTCTTTGGCGGCTACGGCAGCTACCCCTTCAACCCGGCCGCCGTGGGCTATGCCGTGGCGGCGGTGTCCTGGCCGGAACAGGTGTTCCGCTACCCGCAGCCCTATACGGCCATCCCGCTGTGGGATGCCTCCGGCGTGCCGGTGTCCAGTGCCATTGAGGACACCCTGAGCAGCGGCGGCATGCTGAACTACAGTTCGATCGCGCTGAGCCTGGGCGAATACGCCGCCCCCATGGGCACCGGTGCCGCCCTGGTGCTGCTGGCCTGCGGGCTGTTCCTGTGGAGCCAGAAGGATGCCCATATGACGGCATCGGTGAGCTTTCTGGCCACCTGCGCCCTCATCGCCTTCTTCTTCCCGCGGCAGGCGGGTCTGGCAGAAAGCGATGTGCTGGTCAACGCCCTGCCCCGTCTGCAGTGCGTGCGGGACGAGCTGCTCACCGGCGCGGTGCTGTTCAGCGCGGTGTTCCTCATCAATGAGCCCTACACCTGTGCCCACCACCGGATGGGACGCATCCTGTACGGTGTGCTGGTGGGCGTGGTAAGCATGGGCTTCCGTTATTACGGCGTGTACGAAACGGGCGTGTGCTTTGCCGTGCTGGCCGTCAACAGCATCTCGGCGTGGATCGACCGCACCGAGGTGCGGCTGTACCGTCTGCTGCACCACCTGCCCGCATCCGGTGCCGGAAAGGAGGCCGCAGAATGAGAAAAGCGACCGCAGAACTGATTTTGAAGGACCCCGACCGCTTTGCCCACCACGACCGCGTGTTCCTGAACAACCCCGTGGTCATGCAGGGCATGGGTCTGGCCCCGCTGGTGGTGCTGGCCACCACCGCCCATAACGGTGTGATGCTGGCGGCTGCGGTCACGCTGCTGCTGGTGCCCTCCCGCGTGCTGGCCTGCCTGCTGAGCCGTCTGTTCCCCCTGAACAGCGAGAATCCGGCCCCGGAAGAGCTGCAGAAAAAGCTGCTGCCCCGTGCGCTGGTGTACAGTCTGAGCGCGTCAGTGGTGTATCTGGCGGCCTATCCCATCCTGAATGCAATGTTCGGCACCAGCCTGCTGACCCTGGGCATCTACCTGCCCCTGCTGGTGGTGGAGCCGCTGCTGACCTACCGCTTTGGCCGCGTGCAGGAAACGCTGCATAAGGCCGTGTCCAAAGGCCTGCGCATCACGGTGGGCTATGCGCTGCTGCTGATGCTGCTGGGCTGCGTGCGCGAGTGGCTGGCACTGGGCACGGTGTTCGGCACCCCGGTGGGGCAACGGGCCGTGCTGCCCATGGCCGGGATGCCGGCGGGCGGCTTTATCGTGCTGGGCGTGCTGTGCGCCGTGTGGCGTGCACTGGCAGCCCGGCGCAAGGCTTATCTGGTACGGGAAGCGCGCAGCCTTGTGGATGTGCATGCACAGAAGGAGGCGGACGGCGAGCAATGAGAGATGTTGTGAATGCCTGGGTGGTGTTCTTTGGCTATGCGGTGCTGGCCGTGTTTGCCCAGAATGCCATCTTTACCCGCGCACTGGGCGTGTCCCGTCTGGTGCAGCTGGTGGGGGATGACCGCACCAGCAGCTGGCTGTTCGGCCTGCAGCTGTGCATCACGCAGGTGCTGGTGGCCCCGCTGGCTTGGTATGCCGGCAGCTGGATCGTCCCGCTGGAAAACCGCGCCCAGCTGCGCCCGCTGGCGTATGTGGCCGCCATTGCCGTGGTCTGCACCGCCGAAGAGCTGGTGCTCGGCCTGGGCCGCCGGCTGCCCCTTGCGGGCAAGCTGCTGCGCATCGTGCCCGTTGCAGCCCTGAACAGCTGCGTGCTGGGCACCGTGCTGGTGGAGCGCACCCAGAGCTTTACGCTGATGCAGAGCCTGGGCTTTGGCCTGGGCAGCGGCGTGGGCTACCTGCTGGCTGTGCTGCTGGTCACAGAGGCCCAGCACCGCCTGCGCAGCAAGGCTATCCCCTCCGCGTTCCGCGGCCTGCCCATCACGCTGGTGTACATCGGCGTGCTGGCGCTGGCCATTTATGGCTTTACCGGCCATTCGGTGATCCTGTAAAGGGAGGTAAGTCAAAATGGCAAAGTATAAACGTCGGCCCAAGGTCAAGCGCTACCGCCGCAGCTTTTACAGCCGCGGCATGCGCATCCGCAAGATCGTGGGCATCGTCGTGCTGGTGGCCGTGGTGCTGGCCGCGGCATGGTTCGCCGCGCCCCATGTGCTGGACTGGGCTACCCACACCTGGTACACCGTGGTCAAGGACCGGGATCTGGAAGCCGAGAGCGCATCCCGCGCAGCGGCATCCTCCCAGGCAGCGGCTTCGGCAGCCGCGTCGGAGGCTGCTTCCTCGGCGGCATCGGAGCCGGAAGAGGACGTCTTTAACGGCAAGGCGATCGTTTCCGGCCGGTGGGCGGAGCTGGACACGGCGGCCCTCACGGACGATGGCACCCTCCGCGCCACGGCACAGCAGCTGAAGGCGCAGGGCGTGGAATACGCCGTGCTGACCCTGAAGGATGCGGCCGGAAACATCTACTATGCATCGCAGGCGGCGGCTGCGGCGGGCGGCATCGTGGCCGAACCGCTGGACGCCGGGCACATCGCGGCCATCCTGCGGGAAGAAAAGCTCATTCCGGTGGCGCAGCTGGCGGCCTTCAAGGACCCCATCTCGCCCCGCACCGACCCCTCCATGGCCATCCACTACAACGGCAGCGCCCTGTGGCTGGATGCCCAGAAGAACGGCAACCCCTGGCTGAACCCTTATTCCACGGCGGCAGTGGAGTATGTGGGCGACCTGGTGGAAGAGGTGCAGCAGCTGGGCTTTGAGCAGGTGGTGCTGACCAATGTGCAGTTCCCCAAGCTGAGCAAGAAGCAGGACTACGGTACCACCAACGGGGTCTCCCGTGCCGACCAGCTGAAGGCGGACATCGCCGCCCTGCAGGACCGTTTGTCGGGCAAGGTGACCCTGTGGTTCAGCTACACGCTGGATCAGTGCAAGAACAGCAGTGTGGCGCTGGACGTGCCGGCCCTGACCCTGGGCGTGCAGAATCTGCTGGTGACCTCGGACGCGGCCATGGATGCCGATGCCCTGCAGGCGCTGGAAACGGCGGCCACGGATGCAGGGGTGGAGAACCTGACCGTACACGCCGCAGACCGCTTTGAGACCGACCACGTTTCGGGCTGAGTGATGCAGTAATTGTCTTTGATGATACGGGAAAGTGAGGAATCGACCATGAACACCACAACTTGCTTTGCACCTGCGCACATCCTTCTGCCTGCGGAGCAGATCCCGCTGAAACAGTGGGGCTGCATTGCCTGCGACCAGTTCACCAGCGACCGCGAGTACTGGCAGCGGGCCAAAGAAGCGGCTGACGGCAGCCCCAGCACCCTGAACCTGATCCTGCCGGAGGTGTATCTGGAGGACGGCGACGCGGACGCCCGGGTGGAGCAGATCCATGCCACTATGGCGGATTATGCACAGAACGTGCTCACCCGCGCCGTGGACGGCTTTGTGTATGTGGAGCGCACCGAGCAGAGCGGCCGGGTGCGGCAGGGCCTTGTGGGCAAGGTGGATCTGGAATCCTACAGCTATCAGCGCGGAGCAAAGTGCACCGTGCGGCCCAGCGAGAGCACGGTGGAGAGCCGCATCCCGCCCCGCATGAAGGTGCGCACCGGTGCCGCACTGGAAACGCCCCACATCATGATGCTGGCCGACGACCCTCAGTGCACCCTCATCGAGCCCATCGCGGCCCGCAAGAACGAGCTGCGCAAAGTGTACGAGGGCGAACTGATGCTGGGCGGCGGCCATGTGGCCGGTTGGGCCGTGGAGGACCCGGCCATGATCGACCAGATCGAGACGGCACTGGCTGCGCTGGGCAGTCAGGAGGCCTTTGATGCCAAATACCCGGATGCTGCCCGCCGCGACCCGCTGACCCTGGCCGTGGGCGACGGCAACCATTCGCTGGCCACCGCCAAGGCCTGCTGGGAGGAGCTGAAAAAGACCCTGACCCCGGAGCAGGCCGAGAACCACCCGGCCCGGTGGTGCCTGGCCGAGGTGTGCAACGTCCACTCGCCCGCCATCGAGATCGAGCCCATCCATCGGGTGCTGTTCAATGTGGACTGCGCTGCCGTGCTGCTGGCGCTGATCACCTGGAGCGACGAGAACATGGCAGGCTGCTGCTTTGGCGGCGAGAAAAAGCAGCCCTTTACGCTGGCCGGCCCTCACATGGCCAACGTGCTGAGCTTTGAGGAGCCCACCGCGCCGCTTACCGTGGGCACCATCGACGAATTTATTGAGTATTATCTGGAGCGTCACCCGGAGGGCCGGGTGGACTATGTACACGATGAACCGGCTGTGCGCGCGCTGTGCAAGAAGGGGGCTGTGGCCTTCCTGATGCCGCCCTTTGCCAAGAGCGACCTGTTCAAGGGCGTTGTGATGGGCGGCGTGCTGCCCCGCAAGACCTTCAGCATGGGCCATGCGGAGGAAAAGCGCTATTATATCGAGTGCCGGAAAATTACGGAATAAACCCTCTCAGTCAAAACCTGACGGTTTTGCCAGCTCCCCCGAAGAGGGAGCTTTCGGGCTATGCCGGAACCCCATCTCTCTGCAAAAAAGCTCCCCCCTTGGGGAGCTGGTGAACGTATGCGAGCCTGAGAGGGTTCCGGGGTAGAACGAACGATGGAAACGAATCATAGGAGAACCATGACATTTGAAGAACTGAATCTGTCCGCCCCGCTTCTGCGCGCTGTGCAGGAGGCAGGCTATGAGACCCCGTCGCCCATTCAGGCAGCGGCCATCCCGCCGGTGCTGTCCGGCCGGGATCTGATGGGCTGTGCCCAGACCGGCACCGGCAAGACGGCCGCCTTTGCGCTGCCCATGCTGGATCGCCTCACTGCCAACCCGCCCCGCCGCAAGGGGGCCGTCCGCGCGCTGATCCTGACCCCCACCCGGGAGCTTGCCTTGCAGATCGGCGAGAGCTTTGACGCCTACGGCAAGTACCTGAACCTGCGCAGCACCGTGATCTTTGGCGGTGTGGGCCAGGCCCCGCAGGTGGAGGCCCTGAAAAAGGGCGTGGACATCCTTGTGGCCTGCCCGGGCCGATTGAATGACCTGATCGGGCAGGGCTTTATCGACCTGTCGGATCTGGAGATCTTTGTGCTGGACGAAGCCGACCGTATGCTGGATATGGGCTTCGTGCACGATGTGAAGAAGGTGATCGCCAAGCTGCCCAAGGTGCGCCAGAACCTGATGTTCAGCGCCACCATGCCCGCCGAGATCGAGCAGCTGGCCGCCGGCATCCTGCGGGACCCGGCCTTTGTCAAGGTGGACCCGGTGTCCAGCACCGTGGACCGCATCCAGCAGAGCCTGTACCATGTGGAGAAGGGAAACAAGAAATTCCTGCTGCCCTGGCTCATCCAGAACCTGCAGCCCCCGGTGGTCAACGCGCTGGTGTTCAGCCGCACCAAGCACGGGGCCGACAAGATCGCAAGAGACCTCACCAAACAGGGCATCCCGGCGGCGGCCATCCACGGCAACAAGAGCCAGACCGCCCGCGTGACCGCACTGGAGGACTTCAAGGCCGGGAAGACCAGGGTACTGGTGGCCACCGACATCGCCGCCCGCGGCATCGACATCAGCGAGCTGTCGCATGTGTTCAACTACGACCTGCCCGAGGTGCCGGAGACCTATGTGCACCGCATTGGCCGCACGGCCCGTGCCGGAGCCGACGGCACCGCCGTCAGCTTCTGCGCCCCGGAGGAGCAGGAGTATCTGGCCGGCATCGAAAAGCTGAACCGCCGGAAGATCCCAGTGGTGTCCGGTCACCCGTGGGACGGCGTGCCCGCCCCGGTGCGCCCGGAGCCGCCCGTGCGCGGCAAAAAGCCCAAAGCTGCCCCCGAACAGGCCGGGAAGCAGCCGGAACAGCAGGCAAAGCCCGCCAAGGCAGCGGCCGCCCCTGCAAAGCCTGAAAAAAAGGCTGCTGCCGTGCCCAAAGCGCAGGCAAAGCAGCCCGTAAAACTGGAAAAAGAGGAACGAACCATGGATGATCCCAAGCGTACTTCCGGCGGGCGCAGCAATGACCGCCGTTCCAACAATAACAACAACAGCCGCCCCCGCCGGGAGCAGAACGCCCCGGCCCGCGGCAGCAATGCCCAGCCCAAATTTGACCCGCACTTTGTGAGCGCCCCGGAGGCAACGCCGCTGCGCTCGGCCAGAAAGGCCCCGGCTGCTCCCGCTGCCCCGGCCATCAAGACCGCGCAGGGTGCTCAGGCCGTGCAGGGCCAGAATGCCCCGAACGGCGACCGCCGCAATGCAGGCCGCCGCAGCGACCGGAACACCCCGAACGACCGCAATGCCCGCCCGGCTGCAGCCGGTGGTGCAGGCCGTGCTCCGCGCAGTGAGCGCAATGAGCGCACCGGCAGCCCCCGCAGTGCCGCCGGCGGCACCCCCAAGGCCGACACCGGCCGCCGCAGCCGTCAGCCCGCTGCAAAGGACGAGGACCCGGGCCTTGTGCTCATCAGCCGCCGCCCGCCGCAGCAGAAGTTCACGAACTTTGAGGAGTACATGAACGCCCACGGCGGTGCCACCGCCCCCATTGAGGACCACAGCGACGAGGTATGAGCCTGAACGAATTTGCCCCCTGGCAGTGCCCCCTGTGCGGCGCGCCGCTTGCCGGGGATGTGTCCCTGAAATGTGCCCGGAACCACAGCTTTGACCGTGCAAAAGAGGGCTACTGGCATCTGCTGCCGGTGCAGAGCATGCGCACCAAAGCCCCCGGAGACAGCAAAGAGATGGTGGCGGCTCGCCGCGCTTTCCTGAACGCCGGATATTACGGTATCTTCGGGCAGGCGGCGGGGGAGCTGTGCCTGGAATACGGCCAGCCTGCCGCCCCGGGTGCCGCACTGCATCTGCTGGATGCGGGCTGCGGCGAGGGCTGGTATGACCGCTGCATCGCGCAGCAGTTTGCCAAGGCGGGCAGGCCGCTGCAGCTGGCCGGGTTCGACATTGCCAAGCCTGCCGTGCGTCTGGCCGCCAAAGCACTGCCTGCCGCCCGGTACGCGGTGGCCTCCAGCTTCAGCCAGCCGGTGCGCACCGGCTGGGCCGACCTGCTGCTGAACTGCTTCTCGCCCTTTGCGCAGGAAGAGTTCCAGCGGGTATTGCGCCCCGGCGGACGCATGATCTATGTGGTGCCCGGCGCGGAACACCTCTACCAGATGAAGGCCGTGCTCTACGACACGCCTTACAAGAACCCGGTGCAGGAAGTTGCCTACCCGGGCTTCCGGGCCATCGGCGAGCGGGAAGTACAGGGCACCATCACGGTGCCCCACGACCAGCTGGAAGCGCTGTTCGCCATGACCCCCTATTACTGGAAAACGCCCCGCGACGGTGCGGCCCGTCTGGCCGCCCTGCCGGAGCTGACCACCGATATCGCATTCCGGTTTTTGCTGTTTGAGAAGCTGTGACCAAAAAGCTCCCCTGACCACAGGTCAGGGGAGCTTTTTTCATGCGTGATATTCCATCCACTTGCCCTTCCAGGCGTAGAGGATCATGAGCCAGGCACCCAGTGCCCAGGACACCGGGTAGAGGATGAACACCCCTTCGATGCCGGAGAAGAGGGGCAGCACCCACTGGATCCACACGATGCGGAACAGGCACAGCGACACCAGCAGTACCACCATGGGAGGGATGCTGGCTCCGGTGCCTCGCACCGCCCCGGCCAGGCCGTGGAGGATGCTGAGCAAAAAGTAGAAGGGGCAGAACCAGTGCATGGCGGCTTCGCCGAAGAACACCACGGTCTCGTCGTTGGTGAACAGGTGCATGATGGCGTCCTGCCCGAGCAGCAGCAAGGCACCGGTGGCCAGCGTGTACACCACCCCCACCGCCAGGGTGACCCAGGTGCCTTTTTTGACCCGGTCCAGCCGGCCCGCGCCGTAGTTCTGGCCCACAAAGGTGGTGGCGGCCATGCTGATGCTGCTCACCGGCAGGATGTTAAAGCCGTCGATCTTCATGTAGGCGGCAAACCCGGCCATGGCGGCGGCACCGTAGCTGTTCACGCTGGCCTGCACCAGCACGTTGGAAAAGGAGATGACCATGTTCTGGATGCCAGTGGGCAGGCCCACCCGGATGATGCGGGCGGCCATCTTTTTGTGCAGGCGGATCTCGCGGGGGATTACCCGGCAGTCGTCGGTGGATTTTATCAGAAACCGCAGGCTCAGCACGCAGGACACCAGCTGGCTGATATCGGTGGCGATGGCGGCCCCCGCCACGCCCATGCGGAAGATCACGATGAACACCAGATCCAGCACGATGTTGGTCACCGAGGCCCATGCCAGATAGATGAGGGAGCGGCGGGAGTTTCCGGCGGCGTTCAGGATGCCGGCGGTCATGTTGTACACTACACTGAACAGCACGCCGCCAAAATAGATGCGGATGTAGGTCACGGCATCCCCCAGCACCTCGGCGGGGGTATTCATGGCCACCAGCAGGGCCCGGCCGCAGGCGATGCCGCCCACAGTGAGCAGCAGGCCCATGATCACGGCGATGGCCAGCGAGGTGTGCACGGCCTCCTGGGCTTCCCGGTGGTCCTTGGCCCCCAGAAACTGCGACACCACCACGCCCGCGCCCACGGCCAGGCCCTGGCTGAAGCCGATGAGCAGATAGATGGGGGAACCGCTGGAGCCCACGGCGGCCAGCGCGTTAGCACCGACAAAGTTGCCCACGATGATGCTGTCGGCGGTGTTGTACAGCTGCTGCAGCAGGTTGCCGAAGATCAGCGGCAGGGCGAACAGCAGCAGGCTCTTCACGATGCTGCCCTCGGTCATCAGATTGTTTTGGGATGGGGTTTCAACGGCGTTTGCCACGGGAGATCTCCTTTCGATGCAGTGGATAAGAACTATCTTTTACCATAACACAAAACCGGGCCGGACACAAGAGCAAAGGCCGCATGCTGCATAATTGCGGCACAGCGGCCCATACTCCCTGCAGAAAGGCAGGGGAGCAGGATGCATGCACAGCACGACCGGCACCGGGGGTGGAACCCCTTCTGGGCGGCACTGGGGGCGGCGCTTCTGGTGCTGGTGCCGCTGGTGGGCGGCACGGTCTTGCTCAGTCGGCAGCAGCTCAGCCGCCAGCTGCGGCAGGCGGCCCGGAGCCAGCAGGGCGTGGCGGTACAGCTCCCGCGGGAGAGCGACCGCCTGACCGTGCTGGTGTGCACGGCGGGGGAGCAGCCGGGCTTTGTGCTGGCCTACCTGAACGCCAGCCAGAACTGTGTGCATCTGCTGGCGGTGCCCGCCGGGTTACAGGTGACCTTTGCGGACGAGGACGCGGCGCTGGCCGACTGTTACACGGCGGCGGGGCCGGCCCGCTGCCGACAGGCACTGATGGAGTGCCTGCCCCTGCCGGAGGATACCCGATACCTGGCGTTGTCGGAGGCCGTACTGGAGCGCATCACGGCCCGGTACGGGCCGGTGCGAGTGGGCTTTTCCGGGGCGATGACCGCCGGGGAGCTGGCCCGCTATGGCCGCGACAGCCGGGTGCAGGGGCTTTCGGCGGCAGAAGCCCACGGCTTTCTGACCGGAATGGACGCGGATGCCGTTGTGCCGCAGGCCCACCGGGCCGCGGCGCGGGGCGCGGTGTGGGATGCTTTCTTCCGCCAGAACCTCGACCTGCTGCCCGGGGCCCTGCCGCAGGCACTGCGGTCGGTGAGCGCTTCGCTGCTGACCGACCTGACCGCACTGGACCTTGACACACTGGACCGTACGCTGGAATTTCTGGCCAACAACGAAGCGCAGATCGAGACGCAGGTCCTGCCGGGCGACGAGCAGGCCGGGCGTTACACCCTCAACGAGGAGTCCCTTGCGGCGGTGCAGAGCTTTTTCAACGTTTCGCCCACCGACGGGCAGGCGTCATCCGCCAGCGAGCCGTAACCCAGCACAAAGGTGCCGGGGGCGGTGCTGCCGCTGCCGGTCAGGTCGTAGTCGCTGAGCAGGCTCAGCCGCACCCCCTGCGCCCTTGCTGCCGCGTGCAGGGCTGCATCCGGCGGGGCATTGCGCAGGTGTGCCAGCAGATGCAGGCCGGTGTGCAGGCCGGTGAGGGTAAGTTCGCCGGGGGCAAAGGCAGCGGTCAGGGCAGCGGTCAGGGCGTCACGGCGGGCCTTGTAGGCCACCCGCTCCCGGGCCAGATGCCGGGTGAAGTAGCCCCCGGTGATGAAGCGGGCCAGCGTCTGCTGCTCAAAGCGGCTCACGGTGCCGGAATACAGCCGGTATTTGGCGTGCCAGGCAGGCAGCAGATGTTCCGGCAGCACCATGTAGGCAATGCGGATGCCAGGCGCAAGGCTGCGGGAGCAGGTGGACAGGTACACCACCGGGCCGTCGGCCCCGGCCATGCCCTGCAGGCTGGGCAGGGGGCGGGTGTCAAAGCGGAACTCGGAGTCGTAGTCGTCCTCGATGATGTAGCGCTGGCCGGGGCGGCGGGCAGCCCAGTGCAGCAGCTCGGCCCGGCGGCCGGCCGGCATGGTGACCCCGGTGGGGAACTGGTGGCTGGGGGTAACGTAGCACACGGCGGCCCCGGAGCGGTCCAGTGCATCCAGCGAAAGGCCGCCCTCGTCCACGGGCAGGCAGCAGCAGCGCATGCCGGTGTTTTCCAACACCTGCAAAGCGCGGGGGTAGCCGGGGGTCTCCACGGCGGCGGTGCCGTGCAGCAGCGGGGCCAGCAGGCCCAGCAGATATTCCAGACCGGCACCCACCACCACCTGATGGGCACCGCACTGCACGCCGCGGTATTCGGCCAGATAATCCGCCAGCGCCTGCCGCAGGGCAAGGTCACCCTGGGCGTCGCCGTTGGTCAGCAGCTCCGGGGAGGAGTACAGCAGTTCCTTCTGCAGCCGCGCCCAGGTGCGGAAGGGAAACAGCCCCGGGTCCACGCCCCGGGTGGACAGGTCGTACCGCACCGGCGGTTCCGGCGCGGCGGGCTCCGGCACGGCCGGGGCAGGCGACGGGCCCCGTGCATCCGGCCCGACCTGCGGCAGCGCCAGATATTCCTGTACATAAAAGCCGCTGCGTTCCCGGGCGGCAAGGTAGCCCTCGGCAGCCAGCATCTGGTAGGCGGTGTCCACAGTGTTTACCGAGACCGACAGTTCCGCCGCCAGCCGCCGCTTGCCGGGCATCCGGGTGCCGGCGGGCAGGGCCCCGGTGCGCATCTCTCCGGCCAGACTGCGGTACAGCTGTTCGTACAGCGGCACCCCGGAGCCCGGCTCCAGTGCGGTGGTCAAATGGACCATGATCGTGTCCTCCTCTTTTTGCAGAATGCCAAACTGGCCCCATAAAAAAACTTTATTCTGGGTATTTTCATGAGGTCAGTTCCGCGTATAATAGGAGCATACCCGCCGGACACCCAAATGTCAAGTAGGATGGTGGGTAAGAGGCCGCGTGAGCGATCAAAACTCCGGTGGGGCTTTGAAACGGAAAAGTCCGGCGATGTTGAAATTTGGAGGGAAAGCAATCATGTCTACTACTGCAATGTGGCTGCTGCTGGCAGTCGTTGTCGTTGCCATCGTGTTTGGCAGTGTGCTGTACAAGCGCACCTTTACCACCAAGGAACTGGCCCTTACCGGCGTCATGGCCGCGCTGAGCCTGGTGGCCTACCTGTTTTTCCGGGTGCCGTTCTACGGCGGCTCCTCGTTCCATCTGGGCAACACCTTCACGGCCCTGACCGCCCTGCTGCTGGACGGTGTGTCCGGCGGTCTGGCCGGTGCCATCGGTCTGGCTCTGGCCGACATCCTGGCCGGTGACCCGGGCTACGCCATCACCACCTTTGTGCTCAAGTTCATCATCGGCATCACCTGCGGCGCGGTGGCCCATAAGGCCTTCAAGCTGCGGGAGCTGGACAAGCACAGCAGCGGTTACCTCGTCAAGGTGATCGTGGCCGCGGCCTCCGGCCTGCTGCTGAACGTGTTTACGGACCCGTTCTTGGGCTACTTCCGCAATGTGTACATCTTTGGCCAGGAATACACCGTGGCACAGGCCCTGACCAAGATCGCAGGCGGCGTCACCTTTGTGAACAGCGTGGCCTCCACCGTGTGCGTGGTGGTGCTGTACCTGGCCCTGCGCCCGGCACTGGAGCGTGCCGGGCTGCTGCCCAAGGGCGAAACCAACTAAGCCATCTCTCTCCCCTGATACAAGCACTGCCGCCCCCGTCTGCCGGACCCTATCCCCCGGCGGCCGGGGGCGGTGGTGTTTTTGGCCAGGCCGGTTCCGGCCGTTCTGCTTTGCATTCTGGCGGTGCGTGCGGCATAAGATGGAAAAAGAGCTTGCACATGGGGGCAAAATATGGTATAGTCTTTCTGTCGTGCACAGCTGTGCACAGAGAAAGAACTGGAAAGACGTGCGGGGAAGCATTGCCCTGCACTCTGGAGAAGCCCGCAGCAGCGGGTGCCGAAGGTGTAAGGCCGCAGGGAAAGGCGGCTGTATCTCTCAGGCAAAAGGACAGAGCCATCGTCTGATACGCACAAGGGCACCGCCGGGAATGCGGCGTGCCCGGCAGCGGAAAATGAATGCGCCTGAATTTTGCAGACAGAGCCTTTGGTGGGTTCTGTCTGCTTTTTTGTTTTGTGTAAGAGGGGGAAATTTACCATGCTGGAATGGATCACGCAGATCAACAATGCAGTTAACGGAGTGGTCTGGGGCCCGGCGGGTCTGGCGCTGCTGTTCGGCACCGGCCTGATCATGTCGGTGCGCACCGGATTTTTCCAGTTCCGCAAAATGGGCTACTGGCTCCGGCACACCATCGGAGCCATCTTTACCAACAAGGACGTCACCGCCCACACCAGCAAGGAGGACATGGCCATCAGCCAGTTCCAGAGCATGTGCACGGCGCTGGCGGGCACCATCGGCACCGGCAACATCGTGGGCGTGGCCACGGCCATCGTCTCCGGCGGGCCGGGGGCCATCTTCTGGATGTGGGTCATGGCGTTGCTGGGCATGATGACCAGCTTTTCGGAAAACGTGCTGGGGGTGTACTACCGCCGCAAAAATGAAAAAGGCGAGTGGAGCGGCGGTGCCATGTACTACCTCACCGACGGTCTGGGCGCAAAGAAGGGCTGCAAGCAGTTGGGCAAGGTGCTGGCCGTGCTGTTTGCCTGCTTCTGCATTCTGGCGTCCTTCGGCATCGGCAACATGAGCCAGCTCAACTCCATTGCCGGCAATATGAATGCTGCCTTCGGGGTGCCCACCATCGTCACCGGTCTGGCCCTCATGGTGGTCACGGCGCTCATCGTCATCGGCGGCCTGAAGCGTGTGGCGGCGGTCACCGAAAAGCTGGTGCCGCTCATGGCGCTGTTCTACATTGCCGGTGCGTTGATCATCGTGGTGATGCACGCAGGCAACATCCCGGCAGCCTTCGGGGCCATTTTCAAGGGCGCCTTCAACCTGCAGGCTGCCGGCGGCGGTGCGCTGGGCTACGGCATCAGCCAGACCATCACCTGGGGCTTCAAGCGCGGTGCCTTCTCCAATGAGGCGGGCCTTGGCTCGGCGGTCATGGTCAATTCGGCTTCCAACGTCAAGGAGCCGGTGCATCAGGGCATGTGGGGTGTGTTTGAGGTGTTTGCCGATACCATCGTGGTGTGCACCCTCACCGCCCTGGTCATCCTGACCACCGGCGTGGTGGACCTGCAGAGCGGCGCGGTGCTGGCCAACGTGCAGGACAACGCCTTGGTGGGGCAGGCCTTCACCGCTGCCTTTGGCAGCCTTGGCCCCAAGTTCATCGCCATTTCCATCCTGCTGTTTGCCTACTCCACCACGCTGGGCTGGAGCCACTATGGCACGAAAGCGGTGGAGTACCTGTTCGGCACCACGGGCAGCCGCATCTATAAAGTGGTGTTCGTGGGCATGACCGTGGTGGGCTCCACCATGAAGCTGGGCCTTGCCTGGGACCTGTCCGATACCTTCAACGGCCTGATGATGATCCCGAACCTCATCGGCGTGCTGGCACTGTCCGGTACGGTGGTGGCCATCACGAAAAATTATCTGGACCGCCGGGTGAAGGGGCTGGATATCGAGCCCATGTGGTCGGCCTTTGAAGAGTA
>OLNO01001700.1_pt1 | contig 16997 bp, 10 predicted proteins | sample 1672861 | NCBI WGS metagenome assembly OLNO01 (sample SAMEA3136731, study PRJEB25190) | human gut metagenome | reverse complement strand
AACGTCATCGTTCGGGCCGCTGTTTTTCGATTACTCCCACTCGATCGTTGCGGGCGGTTTGGAGGAGATGTCGTAGACGACGCGGTTGACGCCGCGAACCTTGTTGATGATGTCGTTCGACACGCGGGCCAGGAATTCGTAGGGCAGGTGCACCCAGTCGGCCGTCATGCCGTCGGTCGATGCGACGGCGCGCAGCGCCACGCAACTTTCGTAGGTGCGTTCGTCGCCCATGACGCCCACCGACTTGACCGGCAGCAGGATGACTCCCGCCTGCCAGACCTGGTCGTAGAGCCCGTGCTCGCGCAGGGCGTCGATGTAGATCTTGTCCACGTTTTGCAGGATCTCGACGCGCTCGGGTGTGATCTCGCCCAGAATGCGGATCGCCAGCCCCGGCCCCGGGAAGGGGTGGCGGCCGATCAGCTCCTCGCCGATACCCAGCGAGCGGCCCACGCGGCGCACCTCGTCCTTGAAAAGCAGGCGCAGCGGTTCGACGACTTTCAGGTGCATGTGCTCGGGCAGTCCGCCCACGTTGTGGTGCGACTTGATCTTGGCCGCAGGGCCGTTCACCGATGCCGATTCGACGACGTCGGGATAGATCGTGCCCTGCGCCAGCCACTTCACGTCGGCGAGCTGCTGTGCCTCGGCATTGAAGACCTCCACGAAGTCGCGGCCGATGATCTTGCGCTTGGCCTCGGGATCGGTTACTCCGGCCAGGTCGCCCAGGAACTTGTCGCCGGCCTTGACGCCCTTGACGTTGAGTCCCATGCCCTTGTAGGAATCGAGGACGCTTTCGAACTCGTTCTTGCGCAGCAGACCCGAATCGACGAAGATGCAGTGCAGGTTCTCGCCGATGGCGCGGTGCAGCAGCACGGCGGCAACCGTGGAGTCCACGCCGCCCGAAAGCCCCAGCACGACCTTGTCGTCTCCGATCTTCTCGCGCAGTTCGCGGACGGTCGTCTCGACGAAACTCTCCGACGTCCACGACTGTGCGCAGCCGCAGATGCCCACGACGAAATTCCGGAGCAGCTGCACGCCGTCGGTCGAGTGGTAGACCTCCGGATGGAACTGGATGGCCCACGTCGGTTCGCCCTCGATGCGGTAGGCGGCCACGTGCACCTCGGCCGTCGAAGCCACGATGCGGTAGCCGTCGGGCACGCGGGTGATCGTGTCGCCGTGCGACATCCACACCTGCGTGGTGCGGGGCAGTCCCTCCATGAGCCGGTCGTCGGGTTCGACTACGGTGAGCATCGCCCGTCCGTATTCGCGGCTCGGGGCGGGCGTCACCTCGCCGCCGAAGTGCTGGGCGAGGTATTGCGCGCCGTAGCAGACGCCCAGCAGCGGCAGCCGGCCCTTGATCGCCGAGAGGTCGATGCGGGGGGCTTCCGCGTCGCGCACGGAGAAGGGCGAGCCCGAGAGAATCACGCCGCGCACCGACGCGTCGATGGCGGGCAGGTGGTTGAAGGGGTGGATTTCGCAGTAAACGCTCAGCTCGCGTACGCGGCGGGCGATGAGCTGCGTGTACTGCGAGCCGAAGTCGATGATTAGGATTTTTTCCTGCATAGCGTCTGAGTATCGTAGGTTTCGGATCGACGGGGCGATCAGTGTTCGCTGCTGTAATTGGGCGCCTCGCTGGTGATCGTCACGTCGTGCGGGTGGTTTTCGGTCACGCCGTTGGCGGTAATGCGGATGAACCGTGCCTGTTTGAGCGTCTCGATGTCCGCCGCGCCGCAGTATCCCATGCCGGCGCGGATGCCGCCGACGAGCTGGTAGACCGTTTCGCTGAGCGAACCCTTGAACGGCACGCGCGCCACGATCCCTTCGGGAACGAGTTTGTTGATGTTGACCTCGCCTTTCTGGAAATAGCGGTCGGCCGAACCCGCCTTCATGGCGTCGATCGAACCCATGCCGCGATAGCTCTTGAACTTGCGGCCGTTGTAGATGATCGTGTCGCCGGGCGACTCCTCCGTGCCGGCGAACATCGAGCCGATCATCACGCAGTCGCCGCCTGCGGCCAGCGCCTTGACGATGTCGCCCGAATAGCGCAGTCCGCCGTCGGCGATCACGGGCACGCCCGTGCCGCGCGCGGCGCTGGCTGCCGAGTAGATGGCCGAGAGCTGGGGAACGCCCACGCCGGCGATGATGCGCGTCGTGCAGATCGATCCCGGACCGATGCCCACCTTGATGCCGTCGGCGCCGGCGTCGATGAGGAATTTGGCCGCCTCGGCGGTGGCGATGTTGCCCACCACCACGTCCAGTTCGGGGTATTTGGCCTTGATGCGGCGCAGCAGCGCCACGATGTTGGCCGAGTGGCCGTGCGCCGAGTCGAGGACGATGGCGTCCACGTCCTCGCCGACGAGCGCATCCACACGCTCCATCGAATCGCCCGTGACGCCTACGCCGGCGGCTACGCGCAGACGGCCCTTGCTGTCCTTGCAGGCGTTGGGGTGGTCCTGTACTTTGGTAATATCCTTATAGGTAATCAGTCCGACGAGTTTCCCCTCGTTGTCCACGACGGGCAGCTTCTCGATCTTGTTGTTGAGCAGCACGTCGGCCGCATGGGCCAGCTCCGACGAATGGGTGGTGATGAGGTTCTCCGAGGTCATCACCTCCGAAATCAGGCGGTGCATGTCGCGCTGGAAACGCAGGTCGCGGTTGGTGACGATGCCGATCAGCCGCCGCTCGGCGTCGATCACGGGGATGCCGCCGATCTTGTTCTCCTGCATCAGCGCGAGCGCGTCGCCCACGGTGTGCTCCTTGGAGATGGTGATCGGGTCGTAAATCATGCCGTTCTCGGCGCGTTTCACACGGCGCACGTGCGCGGCCTGCTCGGCGATGGACATGTTCTTGTGGATGACCCCGATGCCCCCTTCGCGAGCCAGCGCGATCGCCAAAGGCGCTTCGGTGACCGTATCCATTGCGGCCGAGACGATCGGAATGTTGAGTTTGATATTTCGCGAAAAGCGGCTGGTGACGTTTACTTCGCGCGGCAACACCTCAGAATAGGCGGGGACGAGCAGGACGTCATCGAACGTGAGTCCGGTCGGCTGTACCCTCTCATCGATAAAAGACATAATGATTGGGGTTTTTGTTGCGCACAAAAGTAACAAAATTTCGGGAAATATCCCGCATCGGCCGAAATGTTTTTCCGAAAAAGGTGTTTCCGGTTTCGATTCTTTCGTGCGGAGCCGTTCTATCAGGCTGGTACTATTGGAGTTCCGATAAAAAAATACGGACAGAAAGAATAACGGCAGCGATTTTTACTTAATTTCGCCATTGGTTAGTTGGACGAAATGCATTGTTCGGTTTCCGCGGTCGGTTTCTCATCGGGGCATATTCGTGCAAGCGCGGCTCTGCGCTCGGTTTATCGAAAACATTCGTTTGTCGCGGGACAAACGGCGATGCGCCTCGTCGCGCAGGGAGAGGACGATACCCGGGCTGCGGTTTCGCTTCGGAAGGCTATCCTCAGACTTTTTATTTACTTAAATTTCATCCTTTATGAGAAAATGGTTTACATGGTGCTTACTGACGGCGGTAGCGTTCGTCGGTTCCGGTTGCTCGGACGACGATGACGGCGGGTAGGTGAAGCTGGCCTTCTCGAAACGGACGGCGGTATTCGGTGCGGGAGGCGGAGCGGTCTCGATCAACGTCGATGCGGCCGGCGCTTGGAGTGCGGCGCAGCCCGAAGCCGGCTGGCTCGAAGTCGAATACGACGCGACGTCGATGCGGCTTCATGCCGAGGCGAATCCGTCGCCCGAGGTACGGCAGGCCGAAGTGGTCGTTACCACCGGAGACTATACCGCGACGATCGACGTCGCGCAGGAACCCGCCGAGCCCGTGACGCTCGACGTGAAGGGGCCCGAAAGCTATGTCTTCGATTCGGAAGGGGGCGAAATCCTGCTTTCGGTCGCGTCCAACGCTGCGTGGACGGCTTCCGTCGATCAGACGTGGTGCGTGCTCTCGACCGACCCGGAGAGAGGACTGGCGACTTTGACCGTCGCCGAACCCAATACCGGAGACAAGACGCTGACGGCGACGCTCACCGTCGAGGCGGGTACGGAGGTCAACGGTGCGAAACAGACCTTTTCGCTCTCGCAGCAGATGCGCGGCGAGAATCCCTATTTCCGCATTCCGGGCGCCTTTTCGATCACGGCCGACCACTGGATGCTGCGCGGCGTCGATCAGGGAGCCGGCACCCGGGGATCGTGCGTGATCGAAGAGGATCTCTACAACCAGTATTTCAACCTCTCGGCGCTGACGTTCGACGGTCAGGGCGAACCGATGCGGATGGAGGCGCTGGCGCTGAATCTGCCCTACAACCGCGAGGAGTGTTACGTGTCGATTCCGCTCGGGCAGTTGCTGGCCACGTTCGAGGAGAAGGACATGATGGTCTATCTGGTGGCCATCAACGTGAAGAACTCCACCTTCACCACCGGTTCGGGCGCCGTGACGGGCGTCGTGTCCGACGATTTCCGCACGATCACGCTCCACGGGCTGCCCGAAGAGTATCAGACGCTGGGTCTTATTTCGCGGAAAATATCCGATACGTCGCAGGTCGGCATGTTCGGCGATATCTACTATCCGAGCGGTGAAGGGATCGTGCTCGCGCGCGAGGCGGCATCCGCGTCGCCGGCATCGCTTCCGGTGGCGTTCAGTTCCGTGCAGCGGGGCGACGTCGTGCGGCTGCGCGCCCACACGACCGGCCGGATCAACCGGATCGAGCAGTTCAATTGATGCAGAAACGCTAAAACAGAGAGCAGATGAAACGATTATATCATGTTATAAGTGGTTTGGCGGGCGGCGTTCTGCTGCTGGCGGGATGCGAGGGCGATACGATCGTGCTCGACGCCGATCCCGTCGCACCGGAGGCTACGACGCTCAGCGTGACGTCGGACAACCCGCTCTATTCGGCACAGGAGGGGAGGGGAACGTTGCGCTTCAAGACGCCCGGCGGCGAGGTCGTATTCTCCGTCGAGACCAATGCCGAGACATGGAGCTACACCAACGACAACGAGGCGTGGCTCGCAGTGGAGCAGAACGAATACGACGGTACGCTGACGCTCCGCGTCCAGCGGAACGAGGAGGCGTCGGAACCCGCCGCCGAGGTGGTCGTGACGGCGGGCGAAGGGTCCGGCGCGCGGACGTGGACGGTGGAGGTCGTGCAGAACGCGGCCGGAACGCCCGAAATCGTGGCGACGCCCAATCGGGTGCTGATTCCGGCCTGCGGATCGCTGCTGAGCGCTTCGACCGAAATCGCCTGCAACTATGAGGATTGGGAGTTCACCCAGTCGTGCGACTGGATGTTGGTCGAGCGCCGGCAGGACAAGCTGGTCTTTACGGCCGACGAGAATACTTCGTCGGAATCGCGGCAGGTCGAAGTGAAATTGACGGCGGGCGATCGGAGCATCAGCGAGACGGTCGTCGTCGAGCAGGACGGCAGGGCCTTCGTCAGGGCGCTGCCGGAGGCTCTGTCGTTCGACTATCGGGGCGGCACGAAGACGATCGCCGTATCTTCGAACTTCGAGTGGAACCATGCGGCCGATGCGAAGTGGTTCGCCGTCACGCGCGAGAACGACGTCTTGACCGTCACGGTCGACCCCTACGACGGCGAACAGGGGCGGACGGAGAACATCAGCCTGACGACCGGCGTCGGCGAGAATACGGCGTCGCTGGAAGTGGCGATCACCCAGATGGGCGTCAACGACAAATATCTGCGCTGGAAGTTCGAGATTCCTTCCGACAATGCGACGGCCACGGCGATGATCGCCGGCGAGGTCGATGCCGAGATCAACTGGGGCGACGGTACGGTCGAGACCGTCACGACGGCGAATCCGACGCACGTCTACGCTACGGCCGGCAGTTACGACGTGGAGGTGAGCGGCAAGGTGACGGCATTGAAATCGGCCGGTGAGAAGAGCTATGTGGTAGAGGTGCTCCAATGGGGACAGACGGGGCTCACGTCGATGGAAGATGCCTTCAACGGTTGCATGAACCTGAAAAGCATTCCCTCCGATACGGCCCATTCGTTCGACGGGGTGACGACTTTCAACGAAGCGTTCTACGATTGCCAGACGCTCGGCGCCATTCCTGCGGGGCTGTTCGACAACGCTACCCGGGCGACCGACTTCACCTCGACGTTCCATTTCTGCCACAGCATACCGGAGATTCCCGAAAAACTCTTCTACTACAATACCGAAGCGACTTCGTTCAGCCAGACCTTCTATTATGTGGGTTCGCAGGTGAACAAGGAGGCGGAAGGGCTGCTGACCGAGATTCCGGCAGGGTTGTTCGAGACGAACACCAAGGCGCAGACGTTCCTCTCGGTATTCGGCCATACGGCCATCCGGTCGGTTCCGGCCACGCTGTTCCAGAATTGCCCGAACGTGACGGTCATGACCTCGCTGTTCGACAGTTGCAAGGCGCTGGAGATCGTTCCGGCCGACCTGTTCGGCGGGTGTCCGGCGGTGACGAGTTTCTCGCAGGTATTCCGCATGTGCACGGCGCTCAAATCGATACCCGAACTGATCTTCTTCAACAATACGCTGGTGACGACCTTCAAGGGGGCGTTCAGCGGTGCGGGGATCGAGACGATTCCGGCCGGTCTCTTCGCGCGGCAAGTCGGCGTGACCAGCTGTTCGGCCGTTTTCCAGGACTGCCCGATCGGCTCGATTCCGCGCGGACTCTTCTCGACGATGACCAAGTGTACCGATTTCTCGCAGGCTTTCAAGGGGTGCACGAAACTGACATCCATACCCTCCGATCTGCTGGCTTCCTGTCCTGACGTCTCCAACGTCGCGTCGATTTTCGCCGAGTGCGCGTCGATCGCCTCGATCCCGAGCGGACTGTTCGGCCACACGACGAGCATCAAGAACGGCAACAACCTCTTCGAGGGCTGCTCCTCGCTGCGGACGCTGCCCGACGACCTGTTCGCCACCTTCTCGGCCACGGGAAACTTCACCTTCACGAGTACGTTCGAAGGGTGTACGTCGTTGCAGTCGCTGCCTTCGGGGTTGTTCGCGACCGTCGCGGCGACCGGATTCGCCAACACCTTCACCGATTGTACGGGATTGACGTCGCTGCCTGACGACCTGTTCGCCGGACAGACCAAGATCAAGACCTTCTCGAACACCTTCAACGGCTGTACGGGACTCGAATCGCTGCCCGAAGGGCTCTTCGCGGAGTGTGCGGCCATGACTTCCGTGTCGTCGGCCTTCATCGACTGTACGGGACTGAAATCGCTGCCCGCGGGGCTCTTTGCGAAGAACGCCGAGCTGGCGACGATCACGTCGGTCTTCTCGGGTTGTACGGGGCTTACGTCGATTCCGGCCGGACTGTTCGACAACAACAAGAAGATCAAGACCGCGAAGACCGCCTTCAAGAATTGTTCGGCGCTGACGGGCGAGTCGCCCTTCACGCAGATCGACGGCCGGAAGATACACCTTTACGAACGTACCGCGGCACTCGGCTTCACGGCCGTTACGAACACCAACGCCACCGATTGTTTCGCGGGCTGCACGGGCCTGAGCGATTACGATGCGATGCCGACGGCGTGGAAATAAGTGAAACAGTTAATGGAAAGCAAGATGAAAAAGTTCATTATCAAGCTCCTTTTCTCGCCACGGCAGCGTTCGAGCGAGCTCGGCTCGGCACTCGGCTTGACGAAAAGGTCGAATATCGTTCGTCCGTTTCCCACCGCGGCGCAGCCCGCACAAGCGCGGCGCAGGCCGGTCGGACTGGCGAAAACGTGGATATATGCCGCATCGTTTGCGGCCGGCATGTTGCTGGCGGGTTGCGACACGGACGATGAATACCGCGCCGCCGAGCCCGAGCTCTACCTGACGGCCTCGACGCGAATCTTCGCCCTGTCGGCCGACGGCGGGCAGCGAACCGTGGTGATCGACACCAACTGCGGCGAGTGGAAGGTTACGACCGACGCCGCAGGTTGGCTGTCGAACCGGAAGGAGGGGAACCTGCTGACGATAACGGCCGGAGAGTCGTTGTCGACGAAAGCGCAGACGGCCGTGGTGACGGTTTCCAGCATCGACGACCCGTCGCTGACGTGCGAAATCCGCGTGATGCAGTACGGAACCGGCGCCACGAACCTGTCGGCACTCGGTACGGCCAACTGCTACATGGCGTCGACGGGTGCGTCGTACGTCTTCGACGCCTCGATCAAGGGCAACGGCTTGGGCGACGGCAATTCGGAATACATCGACAAGCACGGCCTGCTGCTCGACGAAGGGGTGGCGGCCGAGCTGCTGTGGGAGGCGGTTTTCGATGCCGACAAGACGCGCAGCCGCGACGTGATCGACGGCGAACCGGTTTACCGCAACGGCCGTATCTGGTTCACGACGGGCCGTGAGCAGGGCAATGCGGTGATCGCGCTGCGCGATTTTTCGGGCGAGATCGTTTGGAGCTGGCATATCTGGGTGACGGACCGCGAGGTGACGCTGACGGCCGCCAACGGCTACGAGTGGATGGATCGCAACCTCGGCGCGCTGAACAATACGCCGGGCGACGTGGCCAACCGCGGTCTCTTCTATCAGTGGGGACGCAAGGATCCGTTCCTGCCTTCGTCGGCGCCCTATACGACAGGGAACGTGACGGAGGCCAATGTCGAGAATCACCAGGTGGGCGACGGCACGGCCGAGTGGGCCTATACGGGCGTCCGACAGCAGTTGTTGACGGAGGCTCCGGGCAATATCGAGAATGCCGTACGGCATCCGACGCAGTTCCTGAAAACCTATTACCAGTATTCGGGTTCGTCGTGGTACGTGACGCCGACCAACGATGCGTTGAAGGAGGCCGACCTGTGGGGCGGAAATAAGATGTCGTCGGGTTACAAGACTATTTTCGATCCCTGTCCGCTGGGGTACATGGTGCCGCCCGACGGGGCTTTTGCGACGGCTGCCGGCGACATGTCGACGGGGGTGAACGTCGATACTCAGTGGGGCCCGTTCGAGGGCAACGGCCGCGCGTGGATCGGCGGAACGGGCGATTTCTTCCCCTTCGTCGGGATTCTGACGATCAACACGCCGCTGACGAACTGCGGCCATATCGGCGTCTACTGGACGGCGTCGGCCGACGCTTCCAACGGCTACGGCTACGAGGTCTACGTGACGTCGGACTGGGGGCGCTACCGCCAGGGGGCGACGGCCTACGGCAACTCGGTGCGCTGTGTGAAGGAGAAGTAGCGTGCTGCTTGGAATGGGAGAGCCGGACGAATCCGATTCGTCCGGCTCTCTTTTTTCGTCGGTATCCGCATGAATGCCGGCGGAAGATGCGGTGCCACCGTCAGTAGGCTTTGCGGCGGAACTCTTTGGGCGTCATTCCCACGCGGCGTTTGAAATACTGGCCGAAGAACGACGGATTGGGGAAATTGAGTTTGTCGGAGATCTGCTGAATGGTGAGCTGGTGATTGGTTTTGAGCAGATTTTTCGCATGCATGATGACCGTGTGGTTGATCCACCACGCCGCGCTGTTGCCCGATACGGTCCGTACTACCGACGAGAGGTATTTGGGCGTCACGCAGATCTGGTCGGCGTAGTACCCGATTTCGCGCTCGCGGACGTAGTGCTGCGAGACCAGAAAGAGAAACTCGCGGAACATGCTCTCCTGCCGCGTTTGGGCGCTCATGGCCAGCGGTTTGCCGTGTTGATAGATGTGGAAGATTTCGTAGTAGAGCATCATCGACATGTGGAGGGTGATCTGGTCGCGGTAGGGGTGGCCGTTCCGTTCGAATTCACTGAACATGCGGCAGTATTTGAGCATCCGCCGGAAAGTCGTATCGTCGAGCGAGATACAGGGATGGTCTTTGATGTAGAGGAACAGCGAGGTCGCCGAAGGGACCTGCACTTCGCGTGTGACGTCGATCTCGGGGACGATGCAGTAGGCCTCGAAATCGTCGCTGTGGTCGTCGAGTTGCATGAGCATTCGGGGGAAGAAGACGCACAGGTCGCCCTTCTGGATGTAGCAGCGGTGCTGGTTGAGCGTGACGCGGCTTTTCCCTCGCAGGCAGATACAGAACCCTCCGGTATTCAACTCGTGCGGCAGATAGTCGGATTCGGTGAATTCCATCGAGGAACTCGTGAGATGCAGCAGCCGGAACGAAGCGGAGTTCGGCCGTTCGGAATCCTGTTGAGGAGTCACTGGAATTTGTTGGAGGATTTCTTCCATAATAATGTTGAATTTCGCCAAAAGTAATAACTTTTTCTCGCATAATAGGAGGATTGAGCTCCTTTATTCGACTTATTGAATGTTATTGCCCGCCATATGGACAAGAAACGCATCCTCCGATCGTTATTTTTGTGACGAATTACAGGAAAAAGACGAAAAACGAATGAAAATCATCTTGTCGGAAAAATACGGCCGTCTGGCTTCGTGGATGCGGAAATTGCCTGCGCAGGGCGTTTGCGGGGAGGTATTGCGCGACGACCGCAATACGCTTTGGTGCGAACGGGTGGCGGGCGAGGAGTTTGTCGTCAAGCGTTTCGCCGTACCGCTGCGCCTGAACCGGTGGGTCTATACGTTTTTCCGGCCGACCAAAGCCCGACGTTCCTATGACTATTCGCTGCGGCTCCGGCGGTCGGGCATCGCCGTGGCCGATCCGGTCGGTTACATCGAGTGCCGGCGGGGGCTGCTGTTCCATACAGGCTACTATGTTTCCAAACGGCTTCCCTACCCGACGCTCCAACAGCTGGATCGGGAACCGCAGGCACGGCAGTTCGAGATTCTCGACGCCTTTGCGGCCTTCACCGTCCGCCTCCACGAAAAAGGTGTGCTCGACTACGACTACAATCCGGGCAACATCTTCTATTACCGGGAGGACGGTGCGTGGAATTTCGCGCTGATCGACGTCAACCGCATGGCCTTCCGCCGCAACCTGAGCCGGCGCGACTGCGTGGAGATGCTCCACCACCTCGACTGGGAGACGCCCTATCTGGATTATGTGCTGATCCGTTATGCCGAATTGCGCCGCTGGGACTGGAAACTCCTGAGCGGCGCCGTACTGCTCAAACAGGGGATCAACCTGCCGGTACGCATCCGGCGCTTTTTCAAACGGCTCATCGGGAGGAAGTAGCGGCCGGCGATGCGATTATCCGTCCGAGAAGTTGTATTTTCGGACGCAATTTCCTATCTTCGCTTTACGAAAACCGAAACCATCCGAAATGAAACCTTTCTACCTGGGGACGCTGCTCGGCGTTCTGTCGCTGGCCGGCTGCGGCGCGCCGTCGCAGCAGGTGCTCCGTCTGGAAAAAAGCCCTCTTCCGCTCGGCGGGAAAATGGCCGTCTACATGGAATCCAACCCGCACCGGCCGTGGGATGCACTCTATCCCGTCGTGCGGGGCGTGCCCGACTCGTGGCGCGATGCGACCGTCTACTATGCGGAAACCGATCTTCCGCAGCTGCTCTACCAGGGCTATCGGCAGGGGCTTGCCGACGAAAAGTTCTGCATGGGCTATTTCAACGTTTGGGGCCTCGATACGGCCTCCCGTTCCGCCCGTCCGATCCGTAGCGTGATCGCCATGGCGGCGGGCGTGACGGCCGAGGGGCGTCCGGCTTACCTGTTCGATACGGACGGCGACGACGACCTGTCGGACGAAACGGTGCGCTATTTCGGTGCGGATTCCGTCGCCGTGGAGGTGACGCCCGTCTACGTCGAACGCTACGGCGGCGGGGGCGTCGTCCTGCCTGATTTGGCCTATGTCTATCCGGCTTGCAGGAACTCCGACATGCTGCTGTATTGCGCCGAGTGCTGCTCCGGCGAGGCGGCGGTGGCCGGCGGGCGGTATGCCGTGACGGTGAAGCCCTATGTCAGGAACTACGACGCCGATTCGGCGGAGATCGTTTTTTCGGATGGCGATACGACGCTGCGGCACCGTGTGGGCGAATTCGTGCGGTTGGGCGGGAGCTACTACCGCATTGACAGCCTGCGGCCCGACGGCCGCGAACTTAGGTTGACACCGACGCCCGACGCTCTCGATCGTCCCTCCGCGCAGGTGGGGTTCCGCCCGATCCCGTTCGAGGCGACGACGACCGACGGCCGCAGGGTGCGCTTCCCCGAGGATTTCGCCGGCCGCTACGTCCTGCTCGACTTCTGGTCGCTGAGTTGCCCGCCCTGCCTCATGGATATCCGCGACCACTATCTGCGGGACTACGCGGCATACCGTGAGGCCGGTTTCGAGATTCTCGGTGTGGCGAGGAATACCGACGAAGATCTGCGCGGGAATTTGCCCGACCTCGGGATCGTATGGCCGGTGGTGGCCGACCGGCCCGAAGGGCGTATTACCGGATGTTATCGCGTCGACGCTTATCCGACACTCTATCTGATCGATCCCCGGGGACGGATCGTGGCCGAAGGTTCCGATCTGCGCGGCGAGAGATTGAGCCGGTGGTTGCGGCAGGCCTATCCCGGGGTACAACCCTCGCCGCAGACCGAATAGCGGCCTGCCCGATGGCGATGCGGCTTGCACTGCGAACGGTGCGACGGCCTGCGATACCGGTCAGCGTTCGGCGCCGGCCGTTTCGCTCACCATGTCGCTCCACTCCGGATGCCGCTTGATGTAGACGGCGACGAAAGAGCACTGCGGAACGACTTTCAACCCCTGCCTGCGGATGTCGGCCAGTGCGGCGGCGACCAGTTGTGCGCCTACGCCACGTCCCTCGTATGCTTCGGGGACGAACGTATGCGTCAGGACGATCGTCCCGTTGTCCTTTTCATAGTCGATATAGGCGGTATGCCCTCCGAGGTCGAACTCGTAACGGCTGCGGGCCTCGTTGTCTTTGAGGATGTATCGTTCCATAGAATATCGTTGTTTTCAACCGTCGTTTTCTTGCCGAAGCGCAGTTCGCGCGACGCGGCTCTGCCCGTTCGACTCGGAGAAAACGTTGAATTTCATTCTTCGTTTTCTCGCCTCGGTAGAGTCCGAACTGCGTTCGGTTCTGCGCTCGGCTTGACGAAAACGTTGAATTTCTTTCTTCGTTTTCTCGCTTCGGCATAGTCCGAACAGCGTTCGGCTCTGCACTTGGCTTATCGAAAACGTTCTGTTTGGCCTGCAAATTACAAAATCGATTCCAAAACGGCTGTAAATCTTCCGGAATAAATGCGGGATTCCGGAAAATTCGTATATTTGACGATGCGAACTTATCCCGAACACCTTACTATCTATTCAATTTTATGAAAAAACTCTTTCTCCTCGCGGTGCTGTCGGCCGTCGTGTGCGGCGCAGCGGCACATCCCAATCACATCTTCGGCGTGCGCGTCGGCATGAACATCGCCAACATGACCTTCAAAACGGGCGGCGTGAGCGCTACGCCCAACTCCGTAGTCCGCCCGCTGGTGGCTTTCTCCTATGAAAAGAGCTTGATGCACACCCTGCCGCTCTATTTCGAAACGGGGCTGGGTATCGCCGGCTACGGCACCTCGATCAGCGACGGTGCGGTGAAGCTCAACGCCTACTATTTCGAGGCGCCGGCACTGGTCAACTGGCGTTTCGGTTTGACGGAAGACGTCTCGTTGATTCCTTATCTGGGTCTGAGTATGCGCGTCGGCTTCGCCGGCAAGGTGAAGTCCGGATCGGCAAAGGCCGATACGTTCGGCGACGGGGGATTCGACCGTTTCGATATGGGAGTCCGCGCTGGCATCGGGGTGGAGTACCGTCGTTATTCGTTCCGTTTCGGCTACGATGCGGGATTCCTCAATCTCTCCGATGTGTCGGACGTCACGGTTCGCAACAAGACGTTCCTGCTGCAATTGGGCTACCGCTTCTGATCGCAGCCCGATCGCAATTCATCGCTTCCCCTGCCGTTGCGGCGGGGGAAGGTCGTTTTAGGAAGGCTCGCTTTCCGGGCGGTCGGATTTCCGCGCTCCGTTTCGCTGCGTCCGGAACGAGGGTTTCGGCCCGGGTCGTCGGATTCCGGTACAGCCATTCGGAGAAGGAATCCTGCGGGGCTTCCTGCGTGAGGATCGATTGCCGGCGCATTTGCAGCGATCACCGGTGGGCAGGCTTTCGTGCGACGTATGTTCCCGATTCCGGTTTCGGCGGCCCGCAGGCCCGCGCGGAGGCATTGCGGAAGGGCGGGAAAAGTCCGCAACTTGTTTGCGGCACGCACTTTGCGCATGGGGCGAGTGTAAAACACCCCCGAAAGCTATGTTTGCGGATATTCATTTCATCGATTTTTTGCGCGCCAATCCGGCGCTGGCCGTTTTCGTCACCCTTGCGCTGGGTTTTCTGGTCGGCAAACTGCGCTGGCGCAGTTTCTCGCTCGGCACGGTGACGAGCGTGCTGCTGGTGGGCGTCGTGGTCGGGCAGTTGAAAATCGAGATTCCCGAACCGGCCAAAACCCTCTTTTTCCTCCTCTTTCTCTTTTCGGTCGGCTACGCCGTGGGCCCGCAGTTCTTCCGCGGACTCAAACGCGACGGGCTGCCGCAGGTGGGGTTCGCGGTGGTCGTCTGCCTGTTGTGCCTCGGGTCGACGTGGCTCTGCGCCACGCTGATGGGCTACGACGTGGCGCAGGCGGCCGGACTGTTGGCCGGTTCGCAGACCATGTCCGCCGTGCTGGGCGTGGCGACCGACACCATCCGCCAGCTGCCCGACGGACAGGCGATCGATCTGGACGCCATGCCCGTCTGTTATGCCGTGACCTATATTTTCGGTACGGCGGGGTCGGCGTGGATCTTGGGGACGCTCGGCCCGCGTCTGCTGGGCGGGGTGGAGAAGGTACACAAGGCGGCGCTCGACCTCGAATCGAAGCTGGGCGACGACGTCAGTTTCACGGCGGGATTCGATCCTGCGGCGCGTGCCATCGTCTTCCGCGCCTACAAGGCCGAAAACGACTGGTTCGGGCAGCGGCGCACCGTCGCCGAATTCGAACGCTACATGCAGTCGCAGAAGAAACTGATTTTCGTCGAACGGCTGCGTCAGCGGGGGCGCATCGTCGACGACGTGACGCCCCGCACGACGATCTATCCCGGCGATACGCTCGTGGTGAGCGGCCGCCGTCAGTATGTGATCGAGGAGGAGGATTGGATCGGTACGGAGGTCGAGGACGCGGAGCTGACGAACTTCTCGGTGCAGAGCCTGCCCGTGGTGGTGAGCAAGCGCGGAGCGGCGGGGCAGTATGTGCGCAATATTTTGAAAAGGAAAGAAATGCACGGTGTGAATATCCGTTCTATCCTGCGTGCCGGCGTGAAGATTCCGGTGCTGGCCGGCGGCAAGCTCGATGCCGGCGACCGGCTCGAACTGGTCGGCCTGCCGCAGGACGTGCGCCGCGCCGCGCCGACGCTCGGGTTCAGCGATCCGGTCTCGGAAAAGACGGGGATGCCGCTGGTGGGGCTGGGCATCTTTTTGGGCGGACTGCTCTTCGGCTGGTTGCTGATGACCCGTATCGGGGCCGTGCCGCTGAGCCTTACGGTGAGCGGCGGCGTGCTGATCGCCGGCCTTTTCTGCGGTTGGCTCCATGCCCGTTATCCCCACGTGGGCAATATCCCGCAGCCGACGTTGTGGTTCATGAACAACGTCGGCCTGAACACCTTCATCGCCATCGTCGGCATTTCGACCGGCCCGACCTTCATTCAGGGATTTCAGGAGGTAGGGTGGAGTCTCTTTCTGATCGGCGCGGCCGCGACCTCGATTCCGCTCGTCGCGGGCATCTTCATCGGACGTTACCTCTTCCGGTTCAACGATGCGCTGACGCTGGGGTGCGTCGCGGGGGCGCGGACCACCACGGCGGCGCTGGGTGCCGTCGAGGAGACGATCCAGAGCAACGTCCCCTCGATGGGCTACACGATCACCTATGCTATCGGTAATACGCTGCTCATCATCTGGGGCGTGGTGATCGTGCTGCTGATCGCGTAGCGGACGGCGGACTTTACCGGAGCGTCCGCTTCTGCCGCGGGGCGGGATGTCCGCCATTAGGCTCCGTTTGCAAAAGCAGGGCAAAATCCGTAGTTTTGTCGCTGTCAACCCCAGCGAGCATGAAACGAATCACGATCAAAGAGTTGGCCGAAAGGCTCGGACTGTCGCCGTCGACCGTGTCGCGGGCGCTGGCCGGCGACCGGAACATCCGCCGCGAGACGCGGGAACGGGTTTCCCGACTGGCGGGGGAACTGGGTTACCGTCCCAATCCGGTGGCTGTGAACCTCCGGTCGGGGCGGAGCAATACGGTCGGGGTGATCGTGCCCGAGATGGTCACGCCTTTCGCCGCGACGGTCATCGGCGGCATCCAGCGGGTGTTGTATGGGCGCGGCTTGAAGGTCATCATCGCCCAGTCGGACGAGAATCCGCAGACCGAATGCGGGAATCTGGAATTGATGGAGCGCTTCATGGTCGACGGCGTCATCGCCTGTCCGTGCGACGCGACCCGTAACGGCGAGATCTACCGGCGTATCCGGCAGCGCGGCGTGCCGCTGGTCTTCTACGACCGTGCGCCGCTGCGCGTCGATGCCTCGCGGGTGATCGTCGACGATTTTGCGACGAGCTATTTCCTTATGGAACACCTCGTCCGCAGGGGATGCCGCCGGATCGTCCACCTCGGCGGTCCGGCGCATATCCCGAATGCGAGGGAGCGTCTGCGCGGGTTCAGGTATGCTTTGGGGAAGTTCGGGTTCGTGTCGGACGGCCGGTCGGTGATTCCGGCAGGCGTGACCTTCGACGACGGCCGTGCGGCGGCCGACGAGTTGCTGCGCCGGATGCCCGATGCCGACGGCCTCTTCGCGTGGACGGATACGGTGGCGATCGGCGCGATGAACCGGTTGCGGGAACTGGGCATCCGCGTTCCGGCGCAGATGGCGGTGGCGGGGTATTCGGGAACCGTACTCTCGACGATCGTCAATCCGCAGCTCACGACCGTCGAGCAGCCGCTCGACGAGATGGGCTGCCGCGCTGCCGACCAGGGCCTGGACTACGTGCCCTATGTGGAGACCGACGCCGACAAGGCTACCGCCGCCTTCAAGAAGGCCATGGCCGGTGAGACCCTGACCAAGGAGGAAGGCGACGAGT
>OLNO01001689.1_pt1 | contig 17074 bp, 17 predicted proteins | sample 1672861 | NCBI WGS metagenome assembly OLNO01 (sample SAMEA3136731, study PRJEB25190) | human gut metagenome | reverse complement strand
GAAAAAAACAAGGATTCCATGAACGAACTTGAGGGGATCGGAAAAAATTTATAAAACCATAATTATTTTTTGAAAAGCGTTGCTAAAGATCTAACTAAAGAGATTGCAGAAAAGTCGATTTACGATTATCTGGAAAATACTCTTGGAGTTTCCATTGTCACAAGTAAACGTATCATGACCGTAGAAAAGATAACTGAAATTGATGAAAAATATTTGGATCTTAGAGACTATAACTGTATGGCTGTTGTCACCTCTCATACTTACAATAGTGATGGTGTTATGTTTGAATATACCCAGTCACGCCATCGCCCTGATTACTTTAGCTTCCAGGATAATGCAACAAGACAATCAATTTAGCAGGGAAAAAATATGAAACAGAAAAATATTTTATTTACAGACATGGATGGAACAATATTGTTCTCTGATAATGGAAAAACATATTTTAAGGAATCAGATTTAGATGCAATAAAGGAATTCCAGCAAAGAGGAAATCTGATCGTAATTAACTCCGGCAGAGCATTGCCATGGATAGTTGCTCCGTTGGAAGGATATCTTTTGCCTGATTACATGATTGCCGGTACAGGGAGTATTATCGCGGATAGTCATCAACAAATACTGCATGAAGAACCTGTATCATTTACAGCAATCAAAAAAATAATAAACGAATATGCATCGGATATACCATTAACAGTTCATACGAAAGACAACGTATTTTCATGCAATCAAAAAAAGCAGTACAACCTGCCAACAACACCTATTAGCAGTATTGATTTATTAAAAACGGAAAAACTTTATGGAATGTCATTCCATTTCAAAGACAATAAATCTGCAAAAGCTTTTGCAGACTGGCTGGAAAAGTCAGATCACCGGGAGGTGAGAGCTTTTGTAAATATCCAGGATGTTGACATGGCGTGTAGAGACTGTTCAAAAGGGAACGCCATGAACATCCTTTGTCAGAAACTTGGATTCATGCATGAACAAGTCTACGCCATTGGTGATGCTGAAAATGACATTGATATGTTAAGGGCAACAAAGCATGGTTATACATTCCATCATTCTCCAGCTACTGTAAAGCAATATGCAGAAGGCTGTGTCAAATCTGTGTCAGAGTTAATTGATAAAATATTGAGTGTGTGAAACTTTATTCTATTTGTAATCTTTGTTTTTGAGCAACGTACCTACAAACGGTATCGTAGCAAATTCCTGCGGGGTACTTCTGATAATGTAATCGATATAATTTCCCACAATCAACGCGTATGCATAGTAGCCCATCGGGTTCGGATGAAATCCCAACCCGAACGATTTACGCATTTCTGCATCGTATACGGGCGCATGCGCAGTCATATCCAGCAAGTAAGTAAACTCAAACATATCGCACAATTTGGCGAGTTCGCTTGCGATATAACGGATATCGTTATCACACGCTTCACCGCGCAGTTGAGGAGTTACAACAAAAATACGCGCGTTAGGCTCTATTGTTTTAAGTTTGGAAACGATTTTGCCCATATTACCGAAAAACGTATCGCCATTATCCTGCGGACAATCGGCGTTGACGTCCTTGACACTTCCCAGAGGATGCCCGAACACAAACGAATCGTTGTTGCCTAACGCAATAATATACGCTTGATTCCATTGCCAAAATCCGTTTGTGTCCGCCCAACTTTGAACATACTCGCGCGCGGTCATTCCGCCGCGGGAATAATTGTTGTATTTTGTTCCAGTAATGCGCTCTAAAACGGCGGGCCACGAGTACTCGTACATATCGGTATAAACTATATTTCCGTTTTCATCGTGACTTTCAAACTCGCCCGATGCCAAAGAATCCCCTATAACACCTATTTGCTTAAAAACGCCCGCAAAACCGCACGTTTCCTTAATAATATCTAACGGCTGTTCGCCTGCGCCGATTTCAAATCGTTTGTTATTCATTTTATTCACCATCCTGTTGTTCTTCTTTAACCTTTTTAGGCTTATCCCATTCCGTACCGGTTACAGTTTTAAGATCAAGTCCGCGAGTTTCGCCGACAAACAGCCACATTATTACAATTGCACCTACAAGCCCTGGAACCGTCAAGCCCAAATACATATAGCCGAACATGCGTTCAGGAATGATAGGCAGCAGTATCATAGTAATAACTGTTGCAAGTCCGCCCATAACTCCGTTAAGCAACGTATTGATTACCGTAACCGACGAACGCAGGTTTGTAGGAGTCGATTCGGAAAACATAATTCCGCCGATGGTATCGCCTGCGCCCCAGTAACTGCCCATAAATCCGCCGATAGCAAAACCCGTCAAATACGGAGTCCACTTGAACATACCGCTAAAGATAAACAGCAAATAACACGTCAACGCCGAACAAGACATTGCGACTATAGTTACTTTACGTCCGAATTTATCCGACACAAAACCGGAAATCAATGTAAACAGCGCGTTGCCGACGGGATACAGAAACAAAGCAAGAGTTATTTCTTCTTCCGTCATCAGCGCCGACTTTGCCATGACCGTACTGTACGTTGCCGTACCTAACGAAGCGAGATAAAAGCAGCAACAAGCAATAATCAAAAAGCGCAATTGTCTGTGTCTGAATGCGAATTTTACAGCGGTCAGAATTCCGCCTTGTGCGTTTTGTTCGCGTCCTTCCTTGCTGCGTTGTTCACGCTCTTCTATAGGCGTTTTTAAATACTCTATTCTTTTAGTCAAAAATGCGTTTGTTTCCCTAGCAAAAAGCAGCGCGAATAACGACATTACAAAACCGATAATTGCCGGCACCAAATATACTACGTGCCAACGCTCGCTTACGTTTTGCATGAGTGTAGCCCTAAGCAACGGAACAAGTAACGTGCCCAGTATCGCCACCGCTTTTACGATTGCATAGTTACGGGCGCGAGACTTTTTGTCGGAGCATTCCAGTATGTACACGCATTGCATATCGTGCGAGACCATAAAACTCATCAACGTACCGCCTATCATGTAAACGTAGATATCTTTGGATAAATACACAAGGAACAGCCCTAAGCCCATACATAACGTGTTAATAACCAAAAACGGCTTACGCCCGAATTTGTCCGCAAGGGGACGATAGAAAATAATAAGCAGTGTTACCGGATAGGAAATAAAACCTATGGCGGAAAAGAGCGATAATCCCGCGCCATATTCCATACCCATATTTTTTACGAAGAATTCTGTAACTATATTCGCCTGAAACTGAATGGATATAGTAGACGCGATTTCGTCCGTTATGTAGATGAGCGACAAAATCATAAACAAGTAAATCAAATAAAACTTGTTGCTTCTTGCGCCCAACTGCTTTTCGCGGCGGATAAGTTCCTTGGCTTCGCGCGCCTGTAATCGTTCAACGTTTTTTGCCATTTTGAGTTTTCTCCTTTTGAAAATTGTAAACAAGGAAATTCTTGGTCATCTTGTCGGTAATGCCATAGCGCTCCGCCAAATTGTGTATGCTACGTATAAGGTCTTGATGCTCGATAGGCTTGTAAAAATTCATAATTGTTCATATTAGTTATACACCACACCACTATTATCTTATAAATCTCTGAGTTGTCAATACAATTTCTGAAAAATATGGTATTAAACTTACTTTTTGCGTCAATACGGGCTGTCGTCAAAGTACAGTTCGTCATACAAATCATCGTCTTGCCTATCAAAACTTTCATAGTACTACGACGGAAGACGGTTATATATAAAACAAGAGCTGGAAGCTCCAATTTAGCGCTTCCAGCTCAATCATTATCATAGAAAATTATTATTTACAAACTTTTCTTCATAGTCTCAGCAAAGATGCTGCAATTTCAACCCTTTTTACAGACGCTTTCTTACCTTCATCACCGCATAGTACACCAAACCACCTACTACTCCACCGACTGTGTTGTAGAAGATGTCTGATAGCTGAAATGTTCCCAAGCACAGCCTGACCGGTTCCCCACGGCTTTGTACGGCCTGCCGGAAGTTCTCCCGGAATATCGTTGATATCCTGGAAAGCATAGTCCACAGTTACATTGTGAGCGGAGCAAATAGAAGCAATGCGGTCACCGATGACCTCTTTAAACTCCTTCTCGATATCCTTACGGATGATAAATACCACATGATTGAAACCAGATTCAATCGCATCGTGGATTGAGTAGTCCATGATGATATGGTTTGCATCATCGACCGGCTCCAACTGTTTTATTCCTGTTCCAAAACGGCTGCCATGATAAGTAATGTTGTTTTCATTGCTTTTTCTCCTACTCTATTAGTGTAGTGTTATTCTCCAATAATCATCGGTGCAATTTTTCTTATAATCAATGTACCTATATAGCACATGCTAACTGTAATACATGAAACCGCAAATGAACACAGAAAGCCTTCCACTGTATCAGGCTTTTCCAATAAATTCTTTGTTACCGGTAGAACCGACTGAAAGAAAAGAATCGGAAATTTGTGCATCAAAAGGATTGGGAAGCTAATTCGTCCTACCTGTTCTAAGATGGTATTACATTTAATCTTGTTAGAAATTAAGCACACAGCCCATGTCATAGCACAGGCGGCAATTAAAAACAATATCGGATATTTCCCATAGTGATAGCTACGAACCTCTGCAATGCCATTAACTTCTGCTGCTGATATTCCAATAAGCAATAAACCACACACCATAAATAAGCATGATTTATGACTACTAGATTTTTCAATTATTTTGTGTTTTTTAAAAAACAATCCTAGTTCCACAAAGGCAACCATCAGTACTGCTGACTCAAATTGAAAGGGGAATTTTATGTCAATCAATTGTTGCATTGTGATTCCTATAAATGCAAAAACCACACATACAACTATTCTTACCTTTTCCCCTATCTCTGTTAATCTATGCAGCACGTATTCAATAACCCATACCATAACAAGTGTCAAGTTCATACACGGAATAAACCATAGTGGAAGGTTCCACCTCATGTATATTGTTCTTGAATTGGCATAAAACATTCCGATAAGATTTTTCCATAAAGACATAGACGCATTAGTAATGTCAAAAGAAAGGTCATTATACTTACGATTGCCCATATGTAGTATGGAATCATTGTCCTGAAAAAGCGTTTCTTCAAAAATTCTTTTAACGATGCACCATACTTAAACGTATAGCCAAGTAAAAAGAAAAACAGCGTCACATTAAATGCATACAAGTATATTCTAAAGTGCCCGGTTCTTAATACATGTCCCCAAACAATAAAGAAAACACCAAGCCCCATGGCTATATCAAGCCAAGCAATTCGTTGCTTACTTGCTTACTTGCTTACTTGCTAATTATGTTGTTCTTCCCCATTTTGTCAAGCTTCCTCACTTATATAATTCGAATATTTTATCAACAAGTTCTTTTTGCTCAGAAGTTTTTGTTCCAAATTTCCGTGCAAAAAGAAATTTGGAATCCACTAAATTATCATAGTCTTTTACATTTAAAACAAATGGAGACTCCCTATTAAATTTAGCATATCTTAAACATTCAGCATATGAATCCTTGCTTTCTTTGTTGTATATTTCCTCGGCAAAATGACTATTTCCAATAATTGTCTGTGCATATATTTCATCGCTACAGATTGTTTCTCTAAAACGTTTTTTTGCCCAATCTCCTTGACTCAATATGTATCTTGCTGCTTGCTCAGTTATACTAAACCATTCTGGTCCACCGAAAAAATGGATATCTTCTCCCTTTTCTCTTTTAAATCCAATATGCTTTTCAACTTTTGTAATAACTCTTGATACAAAATATAATATATTTTTCTTCTTTCCAATATTATCTTGAAAAAACCAATGTAACTTATACCTTTGAGCTATACCTGAACTTTCAGCCCACTCCGGAGTAATTCCAATAAATTCTTTTCCTTTATTTTTTTCAAAGAATTCTACCATATCATAACTATTTTTCAGGGGAAGATCTACTCCTGAAATCAGATGATAATAATCGTGTTCAGTTTTTAGTGCTTCTGTGATTAAATCTAAAATTACATATATTTGGCTTACCCCCCCAAGTCAATTTTCGAGATGGAAGAATTATTAAACCTGCTGAATGAGTATGAAGCTTGCTCTTATCAATCAAATTAGATTTAGCATCCACATGTATATAAATGTCATTGTTCGGGTAATCGAGCATATGTATAAGTTTATCTAACACATACGGTTCATTATGAGCCATAATCATATATGCAAATTTCATTTTCGCTTTCCCCCTTATCTTTTAAGATAATAATATAAATCCCCAAAATATTTTTTGGGCTTTAAATAATAGTTTCTCAATGGCCAAAGTTTGAACCAATAAATAACCTTTTTATCCACAATCAGTTTTTTTCTAAATTCACACCACCTTGAACAGTTCTCGATTAGTTTACGCTTTTTAAAATCTACATCAAATGCATTCAAATACCAATTATTCACCTGAATAGTACGGTTTATTTCATTAACTTTATATTTATACCCATGCGATATACTTTTAGAAGCATTAGAATCATGTCTTCTATACTCTATAAATGTTCCCTTATGCAAATATAGTTTTTGCTGAATTGAAGCAATGCACCATAATAATGCATCATGCGGAGTTCCTTCTTTCCATAATGCCAAAAAAGCTGGCATTATTTTTTTACGAAATGCCATTGTACATCCTGGTCTACATATCTGATAATACTTTTCATTAAAAACAACCTTACTAACTTCATCTTCCGTTTCGGTCTGCACATGCTGCTGAACGACCATTTTTCCACCATTTTCACTAAATGCATGATATCCAGATACCAAAAGAAGAATATCATTATTATCTTCAAATGCTTTTGACATTTTTTCTATTTTGTCAAGATGCCATATATCATCTTGATCACACGGAAAAATTATATCTCCTGTAGCTGCACTTATTCCATTTGTGAAATTTTTCTCCCATCCTTGGTTTTCCTCATTAATTATCAACTTCCAATTATTCAATCCAAACTCAGAAATATATTTTTGAATTATTTCTTGACTTGAATCAGTTGAACGATCGTCAAATATAAGAAGTTCGTCTATAATTCGAGTTTGGTTTCTTAAAGATTCAAGCATCTCCAATAAATATTTAGAGCCATTATAGACTGTCATTATGACAGATGTTTTCATTTGCATATTCTTTCTCCTTAAATCGTTGTTTCTACTTGAGTTCGCCGTTCCAAAGCTATGTAGCATCTAAATGCTTATCGAAAAAATGAACGCTATCTTTCCGCTATACCACAGTATCTTCTTCCAGCTACTGCCTACTTTTTCTTGAAATATCCATATAACCATACTGGTGAACGGCACCATCATGATCACGTTCTCGATGGATTGAATAGTCCATGATGATATGTCCGGCCTCATCCACCGGCTCTAACTGTTTGATTCCTGTTCCGAAGCGGCTACCGATGAGTAAATATTTATGTTATGGCATTTTTCTCTGATCTTTAGCATGAACGGTATAATAGCCGGACATACCTCATTAAAATAGCTCTATCTGTGGTGTATTATCAGTAGAGCAATCATCAAAAATCAAAACCTCATCTGCTTTTCTGGTTTGGTTAAGAATTGAATCAAGCTGCTCTGTAATATACGCTTTCCCATTATATGTAGAGAGCACAATCGAAATCTTCATCTTATTTCCTCCGCTTATTTATCATTTTAATCCCAATCCCAATTAAATCACGCAATGTCTCATTCATTAATATTCCTAACGATGCAATCGTTGCGACCACATAAGCTATGCAACCGATAACCGATGGCAATGTGAATCCGAAAGTCAGCAGCAGGATAAGCTGTACAAACAAGTACAATTCCGTCTTTTTAGAACATTTCAGATACTTAAAATCCGTCTTGGAAATAAAGAACCATATGATTGCCGACAACAATGTTCCAACCGCAAATGCTTCTTTTACATGAACGACTGCAAAGCATCCGCAGTTAAGTGCAAAGCCAATAGCCAGAATGATTACCAGTTTGACAAAATAGACTTTTTGTTTTCGCTGTACTTTATACAAGTTCACATAAATGCTTCTTATCACGGTATAGAATATCTGCGCGGAAAAGAGCAAAAACACGACCGCAGCCGAATCAATGTATTTAGTCAAAAAAACTTCCAGAATGAATTTTACCGGAAATGCCGCTGCCGGAATAATGGTTGCAAATACCGCCACATAATTGAACACTTTTCTATGTTCTTCTTCATCGCTAATGCGGCAGAAGTAATTATATAATGTCGTTGTTACCGGTGTTATCGCAAGATTCAAAAAGTTCTCGACACTAACTGCAAAAGAATATTGTGCAAATGCCAGTGTATCCATCAATGCTTTTACAAACCAGCGATCCATACTGGTGAGAAAAATAGATGATAGATTTCCTAACGTCAGCAAAAATCCTGCTTTGATATTTGAAAGAAAGCTTTTGAATGAAAACAAAGCTCCTTTTTGCAGAACATGATTCTTTCTAAAATACACATCCAGTACGATCCAGATAAGGAAGTAAAGAACCACATAGCCCGCAACGTACCAAAAAACGCTATCTGTCCGAAAAACAAAAAGCAGCACCATATTCAACGCAAATGTTGAAATGGTGGTCAGATTCATTGCCTTACCATAGAGGTCAAACTCTCCTGTTGCCTGATACAAGAACTTGAAATAATTGCTCATATTCTGTGGCAGAATAGAAATTGCAAAAAAGGCCAGAATACGATCTCTGAGTATTATCGCAACTATCAAGATTGCGATGGTAGTAACTGTTTGAAAAATGCACATCGTTGACAAATCCGTAGAAAACTCTTTGTCAACATCTTTTCCCAAAGTCTTACCGCCATATTTCAAATATATACCATCAACAAACCCCAAATGAAAAAGTCCAACGTACGACACATACAGTTGAAACTCTTTTATTCCGGCATAGCTTTCGATTGACAAATATTTGGGTAATAAAAAGTTTGTTGCCAAGCTAAAGACAACATTTACCAAATTAGCAATTAAAACTGCCACGATTCCTTTTTGTAACTTTTTGTCCATTTATTTCACCACTCAATATCTTTTCTCATGTTTCCCTTTCAATTTTTTCCACATCACGCTCAAAAGCACCGGAACAATAATCCCCGCAAACATATACGCAATCCACCAAGCTCCCTGCTCGTACAATACGGGAAATGCTGCAATCCCTTCTCTGGGCTGATTATAGACTACTACACCAACAAGGCTGATAATCTTAAAGCACAGGAAATGCAGTACAACTATCGCCATCGAATTTTGTCCACAGCAAACGATTGCATCCGCCAGCAGCTTTTTCTTCTTCAGTTCCTGTGCAACTTCGTACAACAGTACCCATCCACAGATGGACACTACTAACAGAAAAACCGGATTTTTGTATCTATTCTCATCCAATGCAATACTTCCGATTTGATTGCAAAGAACCAAAATCAGAAATGCAACTACCATTTTCCAATAATGATATTTTTCGGTGCGCACTGTCTTTTGAAGTTCTCTCACTACCGCTCCCAAATAAAACAAACAGTAATAAGATAACACTCTGTTTATCCCCCACCAGATAGAATCTGTCAGAGCGCATCTATATCCAACCGCCAAAAATACTATTGAAACAGCCCCTTGCAGTAAAAAGTTCGCCTTTTTACTGACCGTCGCTTTCTTTATCACATAATCTATACAACAATATAGTACCGCTATCTGCATCAATGTTGAAATAAACCAGAGTGCAGAGCCAAGTTGTGTATGTCCATGCATAAAAAGGCTTTTTATAATGTTCTTCCCAATTTCACCGATTGACCACGACTCAGGAGAATAAATTCCTATTTTAACAAATACGTTATGCAACAGCGTAAACACTGCCATCCACAACACATACGGAAACCACAATCCCTTGAATTTCCGCTTAACAAAGCTTAAAACATCCTGCATGGTCTCGGAATTGGATGCATTGAAGCAGTACCCAGATGCCATGAAGAAAATAGCCATGTGAAACAGATAAATAAAATGCGTGAAAGGCATTCCGCAATGCCCACCAACCATCAGGATTATTCCGATTCCTTTTATGATGTCAATACTTATATTTCTATTTTTCATTTAGCATTCCTATTTTAATTTCAATCTTACTTTTTTGAAAACAAACAACACACATACATAAAGAATGACCAATTCCATTACATAACCAATGGTCACCTTGTTAATATAGAACGAATCTTCCATTGCTTGAAAAGGAACCACATACAAAAGACTTGCATAAACAATAGTATTGTATACATGTTTTATTGTATTATCTTTGTACAAACGCACTTTTCTATAAAACGTATTCATAATTAGAGACAGTATTGCCGGAAACGCCACAACGCCTATCCATCCTGCGTCATTGTAGTATCTCCGCAATGCCGTATAAACATTTCCAAGATAAATGCCTGTTGGAGTATATCTGAATTCCAACTGCTTTCTCAATGAAGCCGTTGTCAATCCCAGTTTTCTCAATCCTGTTATTAGACCCGTTAATGTTTCGCCAAACGGAACATCTATAACATGACTGAACTCACGAACATATTGATCAAGTAATTGTATGGAGCCTCCAATATATTGAGTTATATACTCAAGAAAATTAAGTGAACTTACTCTTCCTACCAACTCTTTCATATAGTAGAAAAACACCATTCCTACCGCAAAAACCATAATAGCTTTTTTTAGCATTTTCCCACTTAAGTGTTTGTTCCATCCCACTTTGCGATGCAAAAACATGTAGTACAGAAAAACGCCCATCACAACAAACTGCATAATGTCAACGCGATTTCCTTTAATAATTGACATTACCACAAAAAGAAATGCTGGAATCAAATACTCCACATTTCTTCTAATCCGATGATTTTCTTTTGATGCAAAGACATTATTCATAAATATAAACATATAGACATATCCAAATGAATACACCATCTTTGTCATCTGATTAACAATCGGATTCAACGACACATCACCATACGAAATAACACGTTTATACGCTACCATTACGCCAAACGCCTTCCAGTACGGATCCGCATATGCTGACAGTCGAACAGCTTCTTTGTAATATAAAATCATCGTAAGAATTCCAAATGCTATCACAAGTACATTTTTCCATCTTGCGACTTGAATACGCTCTATTTCAGTACATCCTTGGAATGCATATTTCTTATGGCAGAGTCTATAAAGCATTCCAACACTTATAAAGCTTAAAGCGCCTATCAGAATAATCATTATAGTTTTTGTCGACAAATCAATTCCCCACGCAGATACATTCATCGACGCAGCAATCACTGCCAATACAAAACCAGCAATATATAAAACATCTGGAGCCATCATATCTCTATCACAAATGATATAACTGACCATCAGCAAAAAAATCAATATAATAAGTAAAAAAGCAAGACTTTCCATCTATACTGTCCTCATAATCCTTTCAGTTATCCTCTCCATTGGGTCTTTTTATAAGCAAACGCTAACTTCTTATATCCCATATAAGAGATTGCTGCTGCTATTCTCGCCTTTTTTCTTGCTTCGGCATTAAACAAAACATCTTTTCTATACTTTAGCACTTCATTCCATAACGACTGTCTTATAGACTCATGTTTATCGTCTTTGATTTGGAAGAGAATATTGCAGACCGTGCTGAAATATCGGCATTCCGCAGCATTTTTTAACTTAGGGAAATCCGCTTCAACAGCTTTCATCATATTGTAGCAATGCTCTATCCCATCCATCTTCCTCACATTAAATGCAATGTTCTGAATGCTGTCTGTTCTTTGAAAATAATAGTAATCTACATTTCCTATTACAGCTATTTTTTTGCTCCGTTTTACAGCTTCGTATGTAACAGGAATATCTTCATACAGTTTTCCAACAGGATACCTTAAATGCTTGATAAGTGATGTCTTATACAATTTTCCCCATGCGCAAACTTCAACTCCATTTTGGTATAGCAGCTTTTTTAGACATTCTTCTGCCGTCAAACATTCATAGTTTGAGAGCGGTTCTTCAGGTTTTGATTGCAGAGCTTTTTCCTCAAATACATTTTCAAACCAGCTTATCCCAATATCCGCATCACATTTGGCAACTGCCTCGTATAAATGTTCCACATAATAGGATGAAACCCAATCATCGCTATCAATAAAGCTAATGTACTCACCCTTGGCCAACGGAATTGCCGCATTTCTGGCATCGGATAAGCCGCCATTTTTCTTATGAATAACCACAACACGATTGTCAGTCTCTTTATACCTGTCGCAGATAGCACCACAGTTATCCGGCGATCCATCATCCACCAATATAACTTCCATATTCTGATACGTTTGTGTCAGAATGCTATCCACACATCTTTTCAAATACTTTTCAACCTTGTAAACCGGCACAATTATGCTGATCAACGGCTTTTCGAGTTCTTTCATCTACCTCACCAATTCCTCAAATAATTTTTCATGTTCCTTTGCAACTCTCTGTGCGTCAAATTTGCTATGAACATCTTTTATTCCCTGGAGTACAATCATTCGTTAGGACGTAGAGTATTAGCTCATGCTGTCCCCCGAGTATTTATTGACTTATCATATTTCTCGCTATATTGTTTTGCCATAGCTTTGGTATTGTACATATTCAAGACATCTTGATATGCCCGTTCTGTAAATCCGTCTGCTCCGTTCTGGGCTTCTTTAATAGCCTTTACAAATTCCTCCGTATTGGAACACACAAAACCATTTTCGCCATTATGAATCACATCTCTATTGCCAATTACGTTGCTGACAACACAAACTTTTCTCATATACATAGACTCCAACAACGAAATTGGAAGTCCCTCCCATCTGCTTGAGAGAAGAAATACGTCTGCATTGACTGCATACTTAATCGCAGTTGTTCTATCCACCCATCCTGAAATTTCGATATTTTTACTTTTCAGTTCCTCCCGTAGCTCACCATCACCAATCCAGACAAATCTGACATCCGGCAACAATTCTGCAATCGTGTTGAATAATGTTGGATTTTTCTGGTAGCAAATTCTTCCGAGGGTAAAAACGGTAAACGGATGCGCTACTTTTTCTGTCTGGTTAACAATCTCTTGAAGTTCTTTCATATTGATGCCATTATTCACATAAGCAGCATTCTTGGTAAGCTTTAAGGTTTCCTGATGCTCACCTACACTGCAGCTAATTGTAGTACAGTTTCTTTTAGCACAAACTGACTCAATCAACTTAAAAACTCTGCGTTTTGTAGGATTACAATTCTCCATTAAAAAGCTATATCCATGCGGCGTATAGAACATCGGAATTTTTCCATCAAATGCAACTCGACCAATCGCTCCTGCTTTGCTGCTGTGCAGATGAATCACATCTGGTTTTACCTCTGCCGCAATTTTCTTTACCTCAAAGAACGCAGCAATATCCTTTGTTGGATTGATTGCTCTTCCAAAATTCTTTACTTCAATCAGATGAATTCTTTTGTCAAAATAGTCCTTATAATTTTTCGGTGTCTGCTTTCTTACTGCATACGCAATGTACATATCATATTTATTTACCAGTTCATTTGCTAAATCTACAATGTAAGTAAATACGCCTCCGCCCATAGCTTCGACTATGTACAGTATTTTCTTTTTCTCTATTGTTGGGACTGTTTTAAGCCTAATTCCTTTATATTCTTTAAGTCGTTTTGAATCATATTCAGAACCACTCACATGATGACCACCTCTGTTGTAGCAAGTCACATTATGCCCTTGTGCAACCATCCTTGAGCAAAGTTCTTCAACCACTATTTCAACTCCGCCTTCTCTTGATGGAATTCTTTTTTGACCAAACATAGCAATATTAAGTTTTTCCTTACATTGCTCCATCATTTCTTAATACTCCTGTTAAAGTTTGAAAAATTATCTTTACATCCCCCTTAACACTCCACTCCCTAATATACTGGGTATCCAGCTTCACCACTTCCTCAAAGTCCGTGATATTGCTTCTGCCACTTACCTGCCACAGTCCGGTCAGTCCCGGCCTAAATGACATTCTGGCTCTGTGGTGTGGTTCATACTTCTCCCACTCATCGAGTGTTGGTGGTCTGGTGCCTACCAGGCTCATATCCCCTACTAGTATATTGAAGAACTGTGGGAATTCATCCAGACTTGTTTTCCTGATAAACTGGCCAATTCCGGTTTTCTTTTTTCCGTTTGGCAGCACCTTATTGCCTATTATTCTCGGGTCGAAGTCCATCTTAAACATCATTCCATCGCCTATCTTGTTTTGTGCCATGAGCTCCTTCTTTCGCTCCTCGGCATCCATATACATGCTGCGGAATTTATACATCTTGAACTTTCTGCCGTTTCTGCCAATTCTCTCCTGTGAGAAGAATATCGGTCCCGGCGATGCTATGTATATCATAGGCCCCACAAATATCATGATGATAAGTGTGAACAGGCAGCCCACCAGTCCTCCGACTATATCCATTCCTCTCTTTACCAGAAGTGCGCTGGGATTTGCATAGTTCTCGCTTGATGTAACTACTGTGTAGTCGCCTATCTTTTCTATCTGCTTGTAGCCACCATGGGCTGTACCGTTTTTTGCTATTCCTGTATGTACTGCAATTCCCATCTCTAGGAATATATCTGCCATTTTTTCAGAATATTCATCCTCGCTGCAAGGCGGAATGAGTACCTCATCCACCCATTCATCGCACGCATAGTCTACTATGCCATCGTGATTCGCAACTATCGGTATGCCGCATATAGTCTCACCCTTCATGTCTGTATCCAGTGAAGCTGCTACTATCTTTGTATAGCCTATACAGCTTTTCTCCACTGTGCACAGTGTATCTCGAAGTATTGCATCAGGTGCTATGACAAACAGTGATTTCTTAGATGCTGCAAAGTCCTTTTTCTTAAGGAAGCTCTTGAGCGCAAGTCTTGCTACATATGTTATTGTCACATAGATTGGAAACATAATATAAAATGATAATCGCGAGTATATATCAGCCATCTGTGTGGTGAACAGAAACAGTGCTGTCGCCAGAAATACAAGCACTGCATGCTTACAGGTCGATATAAATTCATCCAGATATCCGCGTTTTAGGACATTCTTGAATGAGTCTTCCATTATCTCCACACAGAAATCTATCAGAAGGAATGCTACACCCAGTATACGGTAGTCCTTGTCCACATATGGGTTATTAAAGCCGAAGCGTATCACATATGAAATAAAAAATGCTATAACAATACATGCGATATCTATAAACATAAAGTCTATATGCTTTGTCCATCCTCTGCCTTTCTTTCTGTACATTCTTTCCAAATTCTCCTTATGTATCTTTATTTTCCCTATACCCACTCCGAGGGAGGTACCTTTGTACCCCCCCCCCGAATATTTTTAGTCTATTTTGTTTTTTGTATGTTTATTCTGATTAGCGTATCTTTTGTTGTATCTAATTGGTTTTTCAATGACTTATTTTCACCTTTTTTTTATTCATTGTCAATGAATATTAGGTTTTCTTTACAATTTTTGACATATTCGCCAATCTGTATAGTATTATCAGCTCAATATTATACATTATTTATATGTCATTCTGCTTATTTTTCCTCAAACAGCCTCTGCTTCCTCTCTATCATCTCATCAATCCTTGCGATATACTGCCCTACATCCTTGACATTCTCGCATCTGTCGATGCGGTGTGTGCCATCCGGATTCGGTACGGGCCAGACACGCTTGGTGCTTGCTCCGGCTACTGAAAAGTAGTCGGGGATTTTTCTATCATACCTAAAAATTAAGCGCTTACGTTTATGGCACTCTTTCTTTAATAAACGTCGTTATTATCTTTTCATATCCCTCTGGATCTTTTTTATAATTCTCTGCATGTCCTGCACCATGAACTATATAAATTTCTTTACTGCTTTTACAACTATTATAAATTTCTTTTGCCATATATAATGGTGCCAAGTTATCCATATCACCATGAATAATTAAAATCGGAATTTTTGTCTGTGATACCGCCTTACAAGCATCAGCCTCTTTTAAATTAAATCCTCCCCAAAGCTTTATTCCCACATCTGCAAAAATTTTGAATACCTCTACTGGCATTCCTTTAGGCAAAGAGCTCTTACAATTTAACTCTAACATTTTTGTTGATGTTGTAAATCCACTATCTTCAATAATTCCACAAACAGAATCTGGCAAATCCAAATCACTACTCATTGTGACCACTGCTCCACCCATTGAAATTCCCATAAGAAATATCGGTGTTTCTCTTCCAAAATGTTTTGCAGCCCAATTAGCCCAATCTACACAATCATAACGTTCCTTCACTCCCAATGTGAAAATATTTCCTTCACTTTCATCATGCGCACGCATACTAACAAGTAAAACATTCCATTTTTCTTTCTGCGCAATTTTATAAATCGGCACACCATCCACGTAACTATGACTTCTAAACCCATGAAAGAAGATTACTAATGGAGCATTCTTCTTTCTCTCATAATAATGACCTTCCAACTTTGTTCCATCAGAAGCCAAGATAACAATTTTTTCATTATTTTTTTGCTTTATTTTATATGCTTCGGTAAGCCACTCATATTGCTCATCATCTGCTGTTCCCAAATCTGGCCATGCTGTTTCTCTTCGTTCACAAATTTTTTGGAACACTAATTTACTTCCTACCCCCAAAATTATTATCGAAAAAATAAACATTATAATAACTACTGCAACAATCTTTTTCATTTTCACTGATCTCTCAGTTATTGCAAGTTGTTTTACTCTTTGCTTCATAAACATCACTTTCCTTCAATATTTATCACATCTCAGCCGACCATAAGATCGTTGCCTGCTGCTCACCACGAAGAGGTGTGTGATTATTACGAGCAGCGCAGGGAGCTACCGCTCCCAGTATATCACAAGTCTGCAAATAAATCAGCCTTGTACACGCCATTCTCCAGCATCTTCTTGAAGCTGTCCTTTACGGCTGCGACATCTTCGTGATAGGTCATCCCGTACCAGCCTCGATTGCATCATGGATTGAGTAGTCCATGATGATGTGATTAGAAGCATCCACCGGCTGTATTTTCGTGTGTAAAAAAAAC
>OLNO01001641.1_pt1 | contig 17542 bp, 11 predicted proteins | sample 1672861 | NCBI WGS metagenome assembly OLNO01 (sample SAMEA3136731, study PRJEB25190) | human gut metagenome | reverse complement strand
ACTTGAAACGAGCTCGTTTCTTCCCGTTCTCGGTGGGCTCCTCCGGCTCCGCTTTCTTATTCCTAAGATAAACTTCATCAATCTCGGCATCGTCGAGCGTGGTCGATATGTCGCGCAGGATGTCCAATGCTTTAGCAGGAGGTACGTTGAAAAGCTCCCGATTCTGACGAATCCGCAAATCGGTCAGCCGGTCGATGGTCTTGTGAATCAACTTCTCGACCTCCTCGTATTTCGAGGTTTTGAGTGTCGCATAAATCTCGAACGGCATAGGCACGGCCGTATTGTCCAACTCTTTCGAACGAACATCTACCGGGCGGGAACTCTTGCCGATTTTCACCCAATCCTCCTTAAAGCTCGGATTGGTCAGAATATATACGTATCCTGCTTCTTTTTTCATTGGGAGTGTGTTAATATACAAAGATAGTAATTTCGAATGGATTGTACGGATTTTTAGCCATAAATTCCTCCAGCAACTATCTCTGTAAGAGTGCGGTTAATTGCGTGTGGATCTTGGCCTCCTCGTCGGTGCCCGTGGTAGAGAGGCGCAGCAGCGGTAGGCCGTAGCGGTTGAGAATGCGGTCCTTCATCCGGTCGCGTTCGGATTGGCGGGTGCCTTGTTTGTGGAACAGGTAGCCGTCGGTCTCGACAGCCAGGACGGGCTGTTTGTTCACCTGGTTATAGATCAGGAAGTCGAGGTGTGTGGCACCGTTCGAGGCATAGCGGCGCTCCTCGTCGTTGAGAAGCGTCCAGTTGCGGATCAACTGTCGCAGCGGTTGGGCCTTGAGGTGTACCAACAGCGTTCGACGGAGCCGGTTTTGTCCTCTCCGTCGATGATAATCCGGTTTTCCCGAGGGTCGTACATCCTGAATAGCGACGGGTCTTACTATTTTAGTTTCTTGCCGCAGGAGAAAGCCTTGTCGACCGTAGCTCCCAATTCGATATATTCGAGATGAATGGGGTCGAAGCTGATCGGGCGTAACTTGCGCAAGTCGATTTGTCCGTCGGTCAGAATGCTTTCGTCGGCTGAGATGTTGACGATACGTCCTGTCAGATGGCAGCTTGCGGGGTCATAGGAGAGTAGTTCGCACTCGAGCGTCATGGGCAGTTCGTCGATCATCGGGGCATTGACGTGTGCCGAAGGAGTGGCATGAAATCCCGCCCGGGTGAATTTGTCAGGGACTTTGTTCCCGGAGACGATACCCGCATAGTCGCAGGCAGCCACTTGATCGACCGTAGCCATGCTGACGGTGAAGGCCCGTGTTGCAAGGATATTTTTCGTAGTTTTATGCCCGGCGGAGAGACATATTCCGATTGTCTCATCGGTAAACATGCCACCCCATGCGGCATTCATGACATTGGGCATACCTTGCTCGTCGTAGTCTGTCACGATCAGCACCGGCATCGGATAGAGCCAACTCTTCGATCCAAAGTCTTTTTTCATATTACATTGAGAAATTAATTTGTGAGATTTTACGAAAATTAAAAAAAATTAACGACTCGACAAAATCCGAATCTTGATTTGAACGAATGTCACGAAGTTATTCTCCTAAGAATAGGTGAATCACGGATATTTTTGGTAAATTTGTATAATATATACGGATACTGACCGGACAACAGAAGAATCCAAATGCATTCGTGTTAGTGGAAGTGGGTTGTCCGGAAAAGATTTGAAGCATGGCAAAGAAACTACTAAAAGAGAAAAGTATTGAGGAGACTTTGTGGGAATCGGCCAACAAACTGCGGGGGTCGGTGGAGCCCTCGGAGTACAAACATGTGGTGTTGAGTCTGATATTCCTCAAATATGCATACGACCGCTTTGTAGAGCGACGTGATGAGCTGATTGCCGACGGCAAGTCGGCTTTCGTGGATCAGGCGGTGTTTTACAATGCCCGGAATGTTTTCTATCTGAACGAAATCAGCCGCTGGGACTATTTGATTGAGAATGCCAAACAGAACGACATTGCCATCAAGATTGATGCGGCTCTGGCGCAGGTTGAGAAGGACAATCCCTCCTTGCGGGGTGCCTTGCCCAGCAACTATTATTCGGGTCTGGGACTCGACCGCACCAAACTGGCGAGCCTGCTCGATGTGATTGGCAAGATCGATACCCTCAAGGACAAGGAACACGACCTGATTGGCCGCGTTTACGAATATTTCCTGGGCAAGTTCGCAATTGCCGAGGGCAAGGGAAAAGGCGAATACTATACACCCAAGACCATCGTGAATCTGATTGCCGAAATGATTCAGCCCTACCGTGGAAAGATATACGACCCGTGCTGCGGTTCGGGCGGTATGTTCGTGCAGAGCATGAAGTTCATCGAGGCACACCACGGCAACCGGAAAGATATCTCCGTCTATGGCCAGGAGTACACCAATACGACCTACAAACTGGCGAAGATGAACCTCGCCATCCGTGGCATTGCCTGTAATCTGGGCGAGAAGGCGGCTGATACGTTTCACGACGACCAGCACAAGGATTTGAAGGCCGATTTCATCATGGCCAACCCTCCGTTCAACCAGAAAGACTGGCGGGCCGATAACGAGCTGACCAAGGACCCGCGCTGGCAGGGGTATGACGTACCGCCTACGAGTAATGCCAATTACGGTTGGATTCTGAATATCGTCTCGAAACTCTCGGCAAACGGCATGGCCGGATTCCTGCTGGCCAACGGCGCGTTGAGCGGCGACGGTACGGAGTTGAATATCCGCCGTCAACTGCTGAAGAACCATCTGGTCGAGGCCATCGTGATTTTGCCGGGTAAGATGTTTTATTCCACTGATATCAGCGTCACTCTGTGGATTCTGGCCCGTAACCGCAAGGCCCGTACCGTCGAGCAGAACGGCGAACTGGTTAAATACCGGGATCGCGAAAATGAGGTGCTGTTTGTCGACCTCCGCCAGTGGGGCGAGCCTTTCGAAAAGAAGTACATCCAGTTTTCGCAGGAGCAGATTGCCCGTATTGCCGGGAATTTCCACAACTGGCAGCGCGAAGGCTATGAACAGACCTATCGGAATGTTCCGGAGTATTGCTATTCGGCAACACTTGACGAGATCGAGGCCAAAGGGTGGTCGCTTGTCCCCAGCAAATACATCGAGTTTGTCAATCGGGATGAAACGGTCGATTTCGGGACCCGGATGACGGAGCTGCGTAACGAGTTGAACCGCCTGCTGCAGGCCGAAACGGAGAGTCGCCGCGAATTGGCAAAGGTCTTTACGGATTTGGGCTTTCCGCTTGATGTTCCCCAGCAAAACGATGCCGCCCATGAATAGAAGTGATTATAAACGGCTGGGGGATTATATTGAGCCGGTGGATGAACGAAATACCAATGGCGAAATTAAATTGTCTCAAGGTATTAGTAATAACAAATATTTTCAGACGCCTAAACAGGTCGCGACAGATTCCACCAAGGATAATATCGTAAGAAGGGGGTATTTCGCATATAATCGGGCAACAACCCGTAATGGCGAAAAAATTTCTATTGCTTACCGGGAAGGGGAAGATTGTACGGTTTCCGGCGCATACCAGGTTTTTCGGATTAAGGATGAATCTTTGTTGCATCCGGTTTATTTATGGATGTGGTTTCGTCGCCCTGAATTTGATAGATATGCCAGATTCAAATCGCACGGCAGCGCACATGAGTTTTTTGAATTCGACGAAATGTGTGAGGTTATGCTTCCGGTTCCGTCGATAGAGCGTCAGCGGGCGATGGTTGCGGAATATGAGACGTTGTCGCGGCGTATCGACCTGAATCGTTCGATGATTGCGCAGCTGGAGGCCATGGCGCAAACGCTTTACCGTAAGATGTTTGTGGACGACATCGACCCCGAGCATCTCCCCGCCGGCTGGCGAATGGGAACATTGGGAGAGATCTGTGAAATAAATACAGAAAATCTATCCTCGAGAGACAAATATCAATACATAAGATATTTAGATAGCAGCAGTGTAGTACAAAATGCATTTGAGGAATATCAAACTTTAAATGCTTTAGTCGATGATATACCAAGTCGGGCGAAGCGCAAAGTTAGGCATAATGATATTGTATACTCAACAGTTCGGCCTAATTTAAAGCACTATGGAATAATAAAAGGGGATATTGATAATTTGATAGTCTCTACGGGATTTGCAGTTATTCGATCCCGGTGTGAGATATTTTCTAATGAATTAATTTATTTGGTGTTAACCGATGATAAAAATACCGAGATATTACAAGGTATTGCAGAGATGAGTAAGGCAACTTATCCCTCTATTACTCCAGATGATATTTTGAATATAAAAGTTTTAATTCCGCCGTCTTCAGAAAGAACACGCAAAATTAATAAGTTCTTGAAATGTTGTTTTGATTTTATATATTTCAAACATCAAGAAAACAAAGAAATAAAAAATTTACAGTCTTTGCTATTGGCAAAGATGGGGCAATAAATAATGGAATGATATGGGATTATATTTGAAAAAAGCAATATTTGTAAATAGAGCACCTTTTGAACATCTTGAACTTAATTTTAAAGAAAAAGGGGTCAATGTTTTGTCTGCTATTAATGGAAAAGGCAAAACGACTATCCTATCTCATATTACCGATGCTTTTTATGAATTAGCAAGAAAAGTTTATCGTAAAGAATTTGAAGGTAAGGAGAATAAGTATTACCGTATTTCATCACCATTGTACAATATTAAATTGGCAACACCGTCTTTTGTCTATCTTCGGTATGATTTAGACGGAAAGAATATAGATTATGTGGATATTAGAAATAAGTGTACCAAAGAGCAATATGATTCAGTTATTAATTTAGAATCAAAAATCCCATTTGAGAATTTAAAATCTTCTTTAGAAAGGTTCAACAATGTAAAATATTGGTCATTAAATAATGATGATGAGATACAAAACGAAATCTTTGGTAAATCCATATTAACATATTTCCCTTCATATAGATATGAAACACCTAGTTATCTTAATGATCCATATGATGTTAAATTGGATTACGCAATTAAAAGTAAAATTGTGGGGACGTTAGATAATCCGATAGAAGTAATTTCGGATATCCATTCGTTAGTTAATTGGTTCCTGGATGTACTACTTGACATGAAGTTAAACGAGGAGACAAGATTCTTGAGAAATGGAGATGTATTAACCCCCGTGACAATACCAGCAAAAGAAAAAGAATTCGTATGGGATCATTTAAACGCTATTGTTTCAAGTTCGTTATCATCTAAACATTACAAAGGGACTATACGCTTGGGAATAGGATCAAGAAGTTCTGGTGGTACAAGAGTAGTTGTAGTGAATGATGTTGATGAGAAACATATCACAATATGTCCATCTGTATTTAATTTATCGGCTGGAGAATTGTCCTTAATATCTATTTTTGGAGAGATCCTGCATCAAGCTGATAATATTCAAAATAATATTGAGTTAAAAGAGATTTCCGGAATTGTCCTTATAGATGAAGTTGATAAACATTTACATATAACATTGCAAAAAGAAGTTTTACCCAAGTTGTTTAATTTATTTCCAAATGTACAATTCATTGTTAGTTCACATTCTCCATTCTTAAATATGGGGCTCGCAGATGAAGCTTTAAATCGCACACAAATTATGGATTTAGATAGTAATGGCGTTGTCTGCGAACCTACTAATAATGAATTGTATAAGGAGGTGTATGATATGATGGTGAATGAAAATCAACGCTTTGCTGATAAATATCGAACATTAGAAGGGAAAATTAAAGCTGTTAACAAACCTGTTATTATAACTGAAGGAAAAACTGATTGGAAACATTTAAAGGCAGCGTTATCATTTTTTAAAGAAAATGGCATGTACGAAGATCTTGAGGTTGAGATCTTAGAATATGATTTTGACTTTGGAGATTCAAAGCTACATAGTTTGCTCAACCAATATAAATTGTTTCCGCATAAATACATTGTAATAGGTGTATTTGACTGCGACGAGGCAAATGGTAGAAATATTCACACCGCTGGTGGAATAAAAAAATATGGTGAGAACATTTGGGGAATAAGTATTCCAATACCAGATTTTAGAAGCTACAACACGAGTGGTATTTCTATAGAGTTTCTATATAAAGATATAGATCTAAAAAAAGAAGATGCTAATGGCAGAAGAATTTACATAACATCAGAATTTAATGAAAATGGCCGATTAACTAGTAATGTAAAGATTGGAGTTAAGAATCACCATGATGTTAAAAGTTATATCACACGAGAGAAGGAAAAGGTGCAAGCTGACGAGGTGATAGATATTGAAGGAAATAGTCTTGCTTTATCTAAAGAGGATTTCGCTAGTAATATTTTAGCGAAAGACGGAGTTTTTGCTACTGTTTGTTTCGACGCGTTTAAACCCATATTTGATAAGATAAAGGATGTTCTTGTTGGAAAGATACACTAATGCTATTTTTGAATATTGGAATAGTAGATTTTGAGTTTTCAACAGAATAGTTTTTATTTATATGCCCCACTTCAACGAACATGCCCTCGAGATGTCCATTATGGAGCTTTTCCGGCAGGAGGGTTATATCTATACAAACGGTGAAGAGATTCACAAGGAGGTGAGCGATGTCTTGCTGCGCGACGATTTGCGGGCCTATCTCCGCGGTCGCTACGGCGAGGCCGGAATCACACCGCTCGAAATCGAGCGTGCCGTGGCCAAACTCACCGCCAACGTGGGATTCTCGTTGTATGAAAACAATCTGCACACCTATCGGCTGATGGTCGAGGGGTTTTCGTTGAAGCGCGATGACAGCTCGCTGCCCGATTTGTATGTCGAACCGATTGACTTCGGCGAGAAGAGTCTGTCGAACAACATTTTCCGGGTTGTCAATCAGTTGGAGATCAAAGGGGCGGAGACCCGTATTCCCGACGGGATTGTCTATGTGAACGGTTTGCCGGTGGTTGTGCTGGAGTTCAAAAGTGCCGTGAAGGAGGAGACAACCATTATGGATGCCTATCGGCAGCTGACGGTGAGGTATCGGCGGGATATTCCCGAGCTGTTCAAATACAATGCGTTTGTCGTTATCAGTGACGGTGTGAACAACAAATACGGCTCGCTGTTCGCTCCCTACGACTTTTTCTATGCCTGGCGCAAGGTTCACTCCGAAGAGCGGGCTCTTGACGGCATCAACTCGCTGAAGACGATGATGCAGGGGCTGTTCCGGAGGGAGCGTCTGTTGAGCGTGCTGAAAGACTTTGTCTTTTTCCCGGATTCGTCGAAGGATGAACGGAAGGTTGTTTGTCGTTATCCGCAATTCTTTGCCGCGCACAAGTTGTTCGAGAATATCCGTCTGCACTCCAAACTCCGCCCGGACGGGGATGGCAAAGGTGGCACCTATTTCGGCGCGACGGGGTGCGGAAAGAGTATCACGATGCTGTTTCTGTCGCGGATGTTGATGCGGAGCCGGGAGTTTGCCAGCCCGACAATCGTACTGATAACGGACCGCACGGATCTGGACGACCAGCTGTCCAAACTGTTCGGCACGGCCAAGCGGTTTATCGGAGATGAGTGCGTGGTGGAGGTGGAGAGTCGGGAGAAGCTGCGCGAACATCTGGCTGGCAGGACAAGCGGTGGTGTGTTCCTCACCACCATTCACAAATTTACGGAGGATACGAGTCTGTTGTCGGAGCGGGCCAACATCATCTGCATTTCCGATGAGGCGCACCGTTCGCAAACCAATCTTTCGTTGCAGGTCAGGCAGACGGACAAGGGGGTCAAGCGTAATTACGGATTTGCCAAGTATCTGCACGATTCGCTGCCGAATGCGACCTATGTCGGTTTTACGGGAACGCCGATTGATGCTACAATCGACGTGTTCGGCGAGGTGGTCGATGCCTATACCATGACCGAATCGGTTGCGGACGGCATCACACGGCGGATTGTTTACGAAGGTCGCGCGGCAAAGGTATTGCTCGACCATGCCAAACTCAAGGAGATAGAAGCGTACTATAAACAGTGCGCCGAGGAGGGGGCAAACGAATATCAGATTGAGGAGAGCAAGAAGGCCGTTACGAAGATGGAGCGGATTCTTGGGGATGCGGATCGTCTGCAGGCGGTGGCCGAAGATTTTATTGCCCACTATGAGAACCGGGTTGCCGAAGGCAGCACGGTGGAGGGGAAGGCCATGTTTGTCTGCGCGAATCGGACGATTGCATTTGACCTCTATCGGAAGATTATTGCCTTGCGTCCCGAGTGGGTGCAACTACCCGAGCCGGAACCGGTTTCGGACGGGAATGATGTCGGCGAGGGGCAGGAGCGTCCTGTCGAAAAGATCAAGCTGATCATGACCCGCAACAAGGATGACGAATCGGCGTTGTACGATTTGTTGGGTACGGATGAAGACCGTAAGGTATATGCCGAAGCATTCAAAAAGCCCAAGTCGAATTTCAAGATTGCGCTGGTTGTCGATATGTGGACAACGGGTTTCGACGTGGACTGTCTCGATACGATGTACATCGACAAGCCCTTGCAGCAGCATACGCTGGTGCAGACCATTTCGCGGGTCAACCGGGTCTATCCCGGAAAAGAGAAGGGCCTGGTGGTGGACTACATCGGCATCAAGAACAATATGAACATTGCGTTGCGACGCTATGCGCAGGGAGATTTTGGTCAGGATTCGGTTGAGAATGTCGAGCAGTCGATTACGCTGGTCAAGGATGAGTTGGATATCGTTCGGCGCATGTTCGGTGAGTTTGATTATTCGGTTTTCACGACGGGAACTCCTTTGGAGCAGCTCGATTGTTTGAATCGGGGTGCGGAGCTTATGCAAAGCACCAAAGAGCAGGAGAATCTGTTTATGGGGCACGCCAAAAAGTTGAAGTCTGCGTTCAATTTGTGCAGCAACAGCGATCAGATCAGCGATGCCGAACGTGAAGAGATCCACTATTTCTGCGGTGTCCGCTCGATCATCTATAAATTGACGATGGGCGAATCTCCCGATGCTTCGCAGATGAATCGTCGCGTCAGTGAGATGATTGAGGAGGCCATACAGTCGGAAGGGGTGGAGGAGATAATTCAGATTGGGAACGATAAGGATAATCTGGATGTGTTGAGTGAGGAATATATGGAACGACTGAGTCGCTTGAAACTCCCGAATACGAAGGTCAAGTTGATGGAGCGTTTGTTGAAGACGGTGATTACCGAGTTCAAGAAGGTGAACAAGGTTCGTGGAGTCGATTTCTCAAAGCGATTGAATGCGTTGGTTGAGAAGTACAACAGCCGTAAGGATAGTGCCGTCTTTGCCGATGAGGTCTTGACTGAGGTGGCAAATCAGATGGCCGATTTGTTAAAGGAACTGAACAAGGAGAAGAGATCGTTCCTGAATTTGGAAATCAGTTATGAAGAGAAGGCCTTCTATGATATTCTTGAGGCGATAGCCAAACAGTTCGGGTTCGAATATCCAAAGGATAAAATGCTTCAGCTGGCTGCGGCGATCAAGAAGATTGTGGAGGACAAATCCAAGTACACGGACTGGGCGGCCAGAGATGACATAAAGGCCGAGCTTAAAATGGATTTGATACTCGTTTTGGCAGAATATGGTTATCCTCCCGTGACAAACGATGAGGTATATAAAGAGATTTTGGAGCAGGCTGAGAACTTTAAACGCTATAACGGTTGATGAGATTTGAGCCGTCCTGAAGTAGTTTTGAGGCTAATTAAAATTAAAAAGAAGGATGGGAGAATCATTTTCCCATCCTTCTTTTTTGAGAACACGTAATGCCAAAGTTAGCCTTTAAGTTTTCGAATGATGCCTTTTATTTGCTCACATAATGCACTGGGAGTAGATAATACACGGGTAATAACTTCATTTTTATTGGTTGCTTGATCCACCTCAGCTTTTAATTTTTGAACTTCTAAGGAGTTGATGCCGGTTTTCTCAAGAATCGATAGGATGTCTTGAATGTCGACGTCAGTTAATGCTTCAATTTGAGGCTTTAAATCTTCATTCAGTTGATTTTTGATTCTTGTAGCTGCCTCTTTTACTTTGGTAATGTCTGCCATAGCTCTATTTATTTAGTTTATTTTCAATGGTAGTAAGCGCTGTTTGTGCTTTATTTAAGATGGAATCTGCTTTTTGAAAGTATAAATTAACCTGTTGTTCAATTCCATCGGTATCTAGAACAGTAGATAGTAGCTGTTTCTGCTTTTCTTGAAGTGCGTGGGCGCTATTTACATTATTCGTTATGGTATTATTCATCTCCCGAGCTAAGGCATAGTGCTTCTGTACAATGGCCAATAATTCTTTTTTGCCATCTTGCAATGGAGTGAGGAGCATCTGTTTTTCTTCTGAGTAATCCTTCTGAATCATCGCTGTAAATTCTTTCAACGATTCGATTCGTTGTGGTAGCTCTTCGGATAATACCTCATTCCAATATTCAATTGTTGCAGATTCTGCAAATAATTTTTCCAGATATTGTGGATACCAGGTTTTATCTATGAAATCGATAATTGTTCTTTCTTTTTCTGCGTAGTAGGCATTAATTGTTGCGACGTGACTTTGTTCTAAGGCATCAATCTGTTTACCTAATAATGTAGACAATTCAACAGTCTCGTGAGGAATTGAGGCACACGCTGACATGCCGATCGCCAAGATGAAGAATATTAGTTTTTGGAACATATTGTGTGATATTTTGCTTTGTTCCAAAGTTAATAAAAATAACGGAGAATCAGGATATTTGAAGGAGTATGAGATGTTTTTTTAAAAATAATTATGCAAAAGACATCTGCATCCTTTTTCATGTGATCTTTATCGAGACCGTGTTATAATTCGATCATTGCAGTTAATATCTATGAACATGTAAACCTTAATTTATATCTCTTCTAGCCCTATTGATTTGAGGTATTCATAGGTGCCATCATAGAATTCTGGGAGTCGGGTTGCATCTTCCGGGAAACCATCAACGGTCTTGTTGGAATTGCCTTCTGGGACGCAAATGACCATGCCAATACGGGCGCGTGTTAAGAGGACACGGTAGGCATTTAGCATGTATTTCCTTCGCTCAAGGCTGCTTTCAGTTTGCCCGGCCTCTTCGCGCCAGGCTGTTCGGCCGTTGAAATTGAAGTATCGCCAACTTCTGTTTTCGCAGTGCAGGTCGGCATCCCAAAGGACGCAGGTATAATCCAGCTCGAGCCCTTGTACCTGGATCTCGGTTGCCGCATCCTCGAGGTAGTTGGAAGAGCGGATGTCAGTCTTGTCCATCAGGAACCAGTGGACAGCGTTTTCGTCGCCTTGGCCCAGAACATCGACGGCCAGCGGCTTAAAGCGTGCGGCTGTCTTGCTAACGAGAACTCCGGAGCGTTGTGAGCCTCGGGTGTTCTTGCGTAGCCAGGCCCTTGCCTTGGCCATATCTCGGGTCAGAACAATCGGATAGTGTGCTTTGATCGTGTCGTACAGCGCAGCAGCGTCCGGGTTGAAGGAGAGCAAGGCGTGCACAAAAGCGGAGAGGTTCTCGGCTCTAAACGAACGCAGACTAACCCCCAGATGGAGTTCCGGAGAGAAGTTCACTTTGTCATTACCGGCCAGTAGTTCATTGACACGTCCTTCGGCATATTCCGCTTCGGTTAGCTTGTCGGAGATGTAGATCTTCCAGTGTGTAAATTTCTCGTTGAGGGCCTTGATCCATTCCGAAATGCCGGCCTCCCCGGTGTTGATCTCCTGACCGCCACCGACCAGGCATACGATCGTTGCCCAATCCTCCCGTTGATCCAGCGACCAAATAAGGAAGGCCGCCTCGGAGTAGGGGAAGTTCTGAATCTTGAGTTTGTTGCCGTAGGTTCCTCCGCGTTTGAGGTAATCTGCGAGCCGCTTGTGGGTCCATGAACGCTGCGCTTCGTCAAAAATGGCGACATGTTCCACTTCGCCATAGCCGGCCTTGGCAAGCTTGATCGCTTTCTTGGGGTCTATCTCAAGGACACCATTCTCAATCGGGGTTTTTAGCTTGGCCAGCATGTTGTCCCGATAGCGGTGGATAATCTGGATGAATTTGCCAACCTCCCTTCTCGAATCCGACCGATTCTTTTTCTCGCCCCGAGCTTGGCACTTCTTCTGGTTGTCGATGGCCAGAGCCTCGGTCAGCACCGCGACTAACGGCCCGTTGCCCGATAGATAAACGGCTCCTTCATCCTCGCTCAGTTCCTCGCCATTCTGGTAGGATTGTTTGACGGCAACATCCAGCCCGACCAACGTCTTCCCGGCTCCCGGTACGCCCGTAACAAAACAGATGCTTTTTTCGCCCTTCTCTCGACTGGTCTTGATCACATCGAGGATATATGCAATCGTGCGATCGGTCGATACTTTGTCTGCTTCGTGGCGGGTGATGTCCTCTACCGAATGGTTCTCGTAGAGCCTTTTGGCTGCCTCGATGATGGTCGGAGTGGGTGAGTAGGGGCTGATGATCCAGTCTGCACCCAGACTTGGATCTGGCGCTGTGGCTCCAGCATGTGCCAGAACATCGGCAATGAGCTGTTGTAGACCAGCTGGCCCTGTTAACAGTGGGTTGTATATGGAATCATCATATACAGAGGCTTGGAATACGCTTGAACTTTTACTGATCCAGGGATGTATGAGAATGGGGACAATGATCCTATTTTGGCTCAGCAAGTGAAAATTCTTCAGATCCAAAGCATAATCTAATACTTGCTCGATATATGACCGCATATTCTCCTTCTTAGCCTCTTGTCTTGTCTTGAATTCGAGGCAGAAGATAAGCCCACGAAGCAGCAGGACGACATCGATTCGCTTTCCGAGTCGTGGAATATCGTACTCGAAAATGACCTGTCCATCTTCATCCTTCCACGGTAGCAGAACCTCCTGCATGATGTGGATTTCATCGGCCCAAGCTTCATTGGTTGTAGTCATAGCAACTCCGTGATAGTTATTCACGAAGGTTCCCAACAGAGCCTCTGGTGATAGCTGTAAAAATTCGTGTATGGAGGCGTGATATAGACAACGAGTCATAAGCAAAGCGAATAGATTGTGGGGCGTGTTTCCCGAATATCGATGAATACAAAATTAAGATAAATCTAACAAAATCGGTCATTTTGATCCTGTAATGTTTTGATGGGAGGGACATCCGAAGGAAAGCCTCTTCGGTGAGTGGAACGATAACGGGCGGTTGTAAGTTCTGCTCCTTTTCATCCGGCAGCAAGGTAAGGGTCCGGAGCGAAATGCCAACCTCAGGCCCCGGTGGGATTTCCGCAGCGAAAAGCCTCTTTTGGTGGAGCCCTTTCCCCGCGGAAAAGGTTGGCGTATTCGCTCCGGCCCGCTTTTGAAGATGCTACCGATGGAAAGGAGAAAAACCATGCTTCGGCTGGGTGTCGTGTCTCTCGTTCTCTGGCCCATCTTTCGTCCACCGTTCTCGATCCCCGCTGCCGCCCAAGATCAATTTGTTGCCCATTTTTCTCGCGTTTGAGCCATGATGGAGCTTGGCGGTATAAGTTATGCTTCGCGGTGGTTTTTGAGATGTACGGCCTGCTTCTGCGGCTTCTATCATGTATTTATCGAGCTTCCGCCATTGGCGTGACGCCCAACCCTCCCCGATGCCAGAATGTGGGCAACGGCCGAAGTCTTGTTGTCGCTCCAGCCCTATGTATCCAACTGGTATCCGCAAATCAATATGTCCGCAAAACAACAAAACAGTGCGTCAACACAACAGCGAAACAACACAACAGTAAGACCGTGACTTCAGTCAGTACTTCAGTCAGTCAGTACTTCAGTCAGTATTTCAGTCAGTCAGTACTGACGTCAATCAGTCAGTCGGCCTTTTTGAATAAGACGCCCTGCGGGCCTTCCTTTTTGATCGGTTTTGTTCCCGATGTCGGCTTCGGGAACGGGTGGTTCGCCTCTTCAGATTGGCCGGCGAACAAGCGGGAACGGGACGTGATATTCGACCCGTTTTTGAGTCCCCGGAACATTATATGTTTCGGGACTCGGCAAGCTGTGTTTTCCGTTACGCGAAATATTCTCGGTAACGAAAACAGCTTGCCCGCAAGGGGGTGGAAAACTCCTCCGAAGTCGTCGTTTTTTACAGGGCACCCCATGTGCCGAGACCGGATTTTAACCGCCGAAGGGTTTCCGGCACCCTTCGCTCAAAAATGGGGTCCTTGGAAGGCATAATTGCGTCCTACGGGCAAAAGAAAAGGAGCAGCCTTTGAAAGACTGCTCCGACAAATGGGGATATTCTGTTTCGATTCTCGGATGAAATCACACCGGTTTTCTGACTGTAATCACGAGATATGACGAACATTCAATGGCTTGTTCCATCTCAAATCGAGGCCGTGACACGCCCCTCTACTCATACACATAAGCAACGTAAAACAATGGAATTAGCCGTCCCAATGGCCTTCTCCCACGCTCAATTCCATAGAAAACTCTGTCAATTATTACCATGATTTGCGGCGGTTAAAGACCATTCTTTTGTGCAAAAAATACGCTGGAAAACCTGCTTATGGGCACACCCAAATATGACCAAACCATTGCTGTCAGTGGAGGGAAAGAAGGTTGCACACCATTTATCGAGTTTATTTTTAGAGAAATTGCAGAGACATGGACTGCCCAAAAAGAAACTTTTCCTCTCGGGCATGTCCTCAACACTCAATCCGTAAACATTCCAGCCCCAGCTACCTGCTATATTCTGTCCGTGGCAGTGGTTGGCGTCGGGGTGGCAGTGGTTGGCGTCGCGTACTCTTATACAACCAATGATTCCTCTCGGTAACTTTGCCTTGTGAAACAGACCGAGATCGGATCCTCTCTCTCCGCAATAAACGCTGAATATCAGCAAATTACAAATTTTACACCCAAATTTACACCCAAAATGTGAGTTTGGGTGTTTTCTTTTTCTGCTCTAAAACCACACTCTATTTTGAGTAAATCGGATGTGGTTAATTCCAAAATATCACCGTAAACAATGTTTGCAAAATAACAAACAGAAATAACAACAATGCAATACCGCTAATTATCATGTTTATAATTAGTGCGTTGTCAAAACACAGACAAAATAAGCCTTAAAAAATATGGCAAATGTTTTGGAAATTACTAATTTTGTATTATGAATAGGAGTGCCATGGATATAAAGCAATACATAGCAGCATTGGGGTTTATTCCTAAAAATGGAATGAGTGGCGTATATCATAAAATATATGCCAGCCATGACAACTATGCCATAACGATAGACTTCAATAAAGAAAGTATTGACTACGGAGAACAAATCGCAGCCGAAAGCAAAACCACGCAAAATTTTTCTCAGGCTGAGAATTTTGTTGTGTTAGAGTGTGTAGATAGACTGTTGCAAAAAGGTTATAAGCCCCAAAATATCATTCTCGAAAAGACTTGGCCCTCTGGACATGGTACATCTGGTAGATTAGATATATGTGTCAATCGTGAGGATGGTACACCGTATATGCTTATTGAATGTAAAACGTATGGCAAAGAATATCAAAAAGAGTCTACCAAGATTCATAAAGATGGGGGCCAATTATTTACATATTTTCAGTTGTCTGGAGGTAAGCCAGATGTAATAATGCTTTATGCGTCAGAACTAAAGGGTGGTAAGTTCGTTTATGAGAATGAAATCATAAAGATTGAAGACGATTATCGCAATGGCGACGTAAAGGATATTTACGAAAAGTGGAATAAGCTCACAAAAGATAATGGCGTTTTTGATTCTTGGGTTAAGCCATATAATTTTCAAAGCAAGGCCTTAACAAAAGAACAATTAAAGGAAATAAAGGCAGAGGATTCAAGTTTTATCTTTAATCGGTTTCTTGAGATTCTACGCCACAATGTCGTATCAGATAAAGGCAACGCCTTTAACAAGATTTTTACACTGTTCTTGTGTAAGGTATATGATGAAACGACTGCTAAAGCTGGTGAAGAACTCAAGTTTCAATGGTTGGAGGGCCGCGATAATCATGTCGACTTTCAGCTACGCTTAACGGATCTGTACAGCAAAGGGATGAAAAAGTTCCTGGACCGTACAGTAAGTGATTTTAATGATGAAGATTTTGAGAAACGGTGTGCAAATCTCACTGAAGAAACAAAGCAATATCTACGTCATGAGGTAAACAAACTCCGCCTTGAGAAGAATAATGAATTTGCGATAAAAGAGGTTTATGACAATGCCTCTTTTGAAGAAAATGCAAAGGTTGTCAAAGAGGTAGTTGAACTCATACAAGGCTACAGGATCCGTTATAATAAACGCCAACAGTATTTATCTGACTTCTTTGAACTGCTACTTACTACCGGTCTTAAACAGGAGGCCGGCCAGTTCTTTACACCCGTACCGATTGCCCAGTTTATTATTAAAAGTCTGCCGTTAGATATGATTGTCGCAAACAAACTGGAGCGTGAGGACGGTGAGATTTTGCCATATATGATTGATTATGCGGCAGGAAGCGGGCACTTTATTACAGAATATATGCACGAAGTGCAGAGTTTGATAAATACATGTGATAAGGGAAAATACATTGACGAAACAAGAAAGTTCATAGATGCCTGTCAAAATGACCATTTTTGCTGGGCTCCTAAATATGTATATGGAGTAGAAAAGGATTATCGTCTGGTTAAGGTAGGCAAAGTAGGTTGTTATCTTCACGGTGATGGACTGGCAAACGTGATTTTGAGCGACGGACTTGCCAATTTCTGCAAGAACACAGAATATAAAGGCAAGTTACGCAAAGTTATTGATGATGGACAAATGGATAATCAACAATTCGATGTATTGTTGAGCAATCCGCCATATTCCGTATCATCGTTCAGACAAACTACACGAGATTATTATACAGAACGAGATTTCGAACTTTATAATTTCTTGACCGACAATAGCTCTGAAATAGAATGCTTGTTCGTTGAGCGTACTAAACAGCTATTGAAGGAGGGCGGAGTAGCAGGCGTTATATTACCAAGTTCAATCTTGAGTAATACGGGTATATATACCAAGGCTCGTGAGATAATTTTACAGTATTTTGATATTGTTGCTATTACTGAATTGGGTAGTAATACCTTTATGGCAACCAATACAAATACTGTTGTTTTGTTCCTTCGTCGTAGAGACAATTATTTTGCAGCCAACACGAAGAGTGCAGTTGAGACTTACTTCCGTACACTAAATGATGTTACCATTAACGGTATAGAGGCCCCTGTTTCAAAATATGTTACCCATGTTTGGGAGGGACTTGATTATGCCGATTATGTTACATTATTGCAGAAATCACCTAATGATAAGGTAAAGGTACACGAAATTTATTTAGAGTACAGGAAGAAACTTTCTTCCAAGAGTGAGGCTAAGATATTTGAGGCGATATTAAGTATTGAGGCTGAAAAACTTTTGTACTTTATATTGGCATACCCTCAAAAGGTTGTTATTGTTAAGAGCGGAGAGAAAGACATTGAAAAGCGGTTCTTAGGCTACGAGTTTTCAAACCGCAGAGGCAACGAAGGAATCCACGCTATTCAAAGAGGGAAAAACATTGATGAGTGTACCCAACTTTTCGATGCAGCATATTATGCTAATTGACTATCAATATTTTATGGTTTAAAAGATAGA
>OLNO01001623.1_pt1 | contig 17663 bp, 13 predicted proteins | sample 1672861 | NCBI WGS metagenome assembly OLNO01 (sample SAMEA3136731, study PRJEB25190) | human gut metagenome | reverse complement strand
TGACTTCCGCGGTTTTACTCCTGTCAGAAAGAAAAAGGGAACCATAAGAGAAATCTATGAAACCACTGTTCATCAGACAAAAGATGAGCTTATGATCCGCATTACAGCAGACGATTTCCTCTACCAGATGCCGGTCATAATCGCCGGCACACTTCTGGAAGCCGGCCGCGGTCTGCGTGCACCGGAAAGCATACAGAGGATTTTCACAGGCACAGAAAAAGCAGGCGCCCCTCTGGATCCAAAGGGACTCCTGCTTCAGAATATTCAATACTGAATCCTTCTTTTATACAGCTTCTCTACAGCAGCACTCCTGCGATATGGTAAACAATAAAACTTACGACCCACGCAGTTACAAGCTGGAACAGAATAATGCCGCCTGTTATTTTTTTGCTGCCCACCTCACGGTTAATGGTGGCAATGGTAGCCGTACAGGGCACATACAGCAGGCAGAATACCATCAGCGCATAAGCGTTTGCCGCGCCAAATCCCATAGTGCCAAGCAGCGCCGCCAGCTGCCCCATACCTTCACCGCCGGTAATATTATTCACACCGAAAAGTACGCTGCAGCTTGAAACAACAACTTCCTTTGCCGCAATTCCGGAAATCAGAGCTACAATGATCTGCCAGTATCCAAGTCCCAGCGGCCGGAAAACAGGTACGATGGCCTTTCCGATTATAGAGCCGAAGCTCTCGGAAATATCTGTCACATATCCGGACGGACCGAAATTCAGCAGCAGCCACATAACAATCGATGCAAGGAAAATCACGGTTCCGGCTTTTGTAAGGTAATCTTTTACCTTTTCCCATACATATACCGCGATTGTCCGGGCGTTCGGAGCTTTATATTCCGGCAGTTCAATCAGAAGTGCATGTTCCGCCTTGCTGCCGTCAATCTTTGAAAGAATATAGGCCGTCACAATGGCAACCACAATTCCCAGAAGATACATGGAATAACATGCAAGCATGGCGTATTTTCCGAAAAACATCGAGGAAAACAGCACATATATGGGAAGTCTGGCGCTGCAGGACATAAACGGTGTCACAAGGATCGTCTTCAGCCGGTCGCGGTTGTCCTCCAGAGCCCGGGACGCCATAACAGCCGGAACAGAACATCCGAAGCCGAGAAGCATGGGCAAAAACGCTCTGCCGGAAAGTCCCAGCTTACCCATGATACCGTCCATGACAAAAGCAACCCGGGACATGTATCCGCTGTCCTCCAGAAAAGCCAGGGCAAGAAACAGGATAAAAATATTCGGCAGGAAAGTAAGAATACCGCCCACACCGGAAATAATACCGTCTACAAGCAGGGACTGAAGAGCAGGCGACACGCCCCACGCTTCAAGGGCAGAACCTGCCGCTCCGGTAAGGAGTTCCAGCCCCGCCTCAAAATATCCTTTCAGCCAGTCGCCGATTGTAAAGGTAAAGAAAAATACAAGCGCCATAATTACCAGGAAAACCGGAAGTCCTGTCCATTTTCCTGTCATGACCCGGTCAATCCGGTCTGTCCGCTGCTCCTTTTCACTCTTATTGGCCAGCGTCTCCTCTATAACCTCTTCTATAAAATCATATTTCTGATTAATGATTTCTTTCTCATAACTCTGATCCTTCAGCCATTCCAGTTCAACCGGATACTGGTTCATTACGGTTTCATCCTGCTCCAGCATTTTAATCGCATGCCAGCGCATATTTTCCATATCCGGATATTTTTTCCGGAACTCTGCAATAATCAGGTCAATCTTATCTTCAATCTCATCACTGTAAACCATGGCATATTCGCTGTGATGATCGTGCTGATGGCCTGTTTTATCAGAATGGTGATGGATAAACGGCCCCTGTTTTGCATATTCATTGTGATGTGCAACTGCATGCATCAGGATCCCAAGTCCGGTCCGTTTTCTTGCAGAAACCGGAATTGCCGGAATTCCCAGCATTTCGGGAAGACGGTGAAGGTCGATCTCCATTCCTCTTTCTTCCACCACATCCATCATATTGAGTGCCAGCACAACCGGTTTTCCCAGCTCGATCAGCTGCAGAGTCAGATACAGATTGCGCTCCAGGCAGGACGCATCTACTACATCCACAATCACGTCTACCTCATCACTCATCAGACACTCTCTCGTCACCTTTTCTTCCATTGTATAGGAAGTCAGGCTATACGTGCCGGGCAGATCGATCAGTTTGAATTCCTGACCTTTATAGCTCGTTTTTCCTTCTTTCTTTTCTACCGTAACGCCCGGCCAGTTAGCCACTTTCAGATTGGCTCCCGTATATGCGTTAAATAAAGTGGTTTTTCCACAGTTCGGGTTGCCCGCAAACCCCACATTGATTACTTTTCCTGTCATGCTGCCGCCTCCCTCACAATAATATGGTCGGCGATACGCTTTCCAAGAGCAAATCTTGTTCCCCGGAACCGGACAGTCATCGCACCTTTTTTGTCATTGTTCAACACTTCTATGCAGGAGCCTTCTGTCAGTCCGAGCGCCTCCAGCCTGCGCTCCAGATTCTGTTCAATCTCAATCCTCTCAACAATATATACCTTATTGTTTTTTCCTTCTTTCAGTCTCATATGCTCATCATCCTTCGTAATTCTGCCTGTATCCATATGCCTGCCGGAAATCCCGGCATCATGCCGGACTCCGGTGCCGTATGCCTGAACGGAATTTTTCCGTCCGGGATCTTATTGATAATTATTCTCCATAAGCATTATATACGTTTACAGGGTAGAAGTCAATTACAGGTCAGGACCCATAATCTTCCGTATTTCCCTGTCGTAGGTATATACCCCGTTTATTTCCTCTTCAATATCAGACCACTGAGTATATATACAGGCGCACAGACCATCCGGAATCAGCTTTTCTACCTTCTCCATTAATTCTTTATACGCCCGGTTCAGACTTTCTTCCTCTTTGTACGCACTGTAGCCATACCGTTTTTCACAGGCGCTGTGTCCTTCCATACGCAGCGTATAGCCTCCGGTTTCCGAGAGCACTACAGCACGTTTTTCATCCGGAACTGCCTGAAGTTTAAAGAAATAATTATGAATGCTTTTCAGATCTCCGCCTCCCTGATCAAACCAGCCGCTTGCCGGATCAATCAGCCTGGAAGAATCCAGCTTTCTGACAATCTCCGTCATCTTTTCCGTCTGAAACTGCCCCCATCCCTCATTGAAAATCACCCAGACTGCAATGGCCGGATGTCCTTTCAGAATCCGGATGGTTTCTTTCATCTCCCGCACGAACTCCAGCATTCCTTTTCTGTCCTTTCTCCCAAAAAGCGCCGGATGCGCATCCTTTATTTTTATATTTCTCCAGGACAGAACGGTCGCCGCATAAGTGACAAACCAGCGTTTATACTCTCCGCCTCCGTTCACCATATCCTGCCAGACAATCAACCCCAGCCGGTCACAGTGATAGTACCATCTCTGAGGCTCGATTTTCAGATGTTTGCGCACCATATTAAAACCTGTCTTTTTCATTTCCCGGATATCAAAAATAAGCGCTTCATCCGAAGGCGCTGTATAGAGCCCTTCGGGCCAGTATCCCTGGTCCAGCACGCCGTTCTGAAAAACCGGAACACCGTTCAGGCAGATCCGCAGGATTCCTTTTTCATCCCGCTCCACGGAGAATCTGCGCATAGCGAAATAACTTTCCGCCCTGTCTTCTCCCATAACAACAGTAAACGGATACAGATACGGCGTTTCGCAGGTCCAGAGCATCTGATTCTCAATCCGGATTTCCAGCCGTTCATTGGTCCGCCCGGAGAACAGGGAAGTCTCCGGCGCCTCCCCGTTTTGCGTGCAGTCCAGCACAGCGTCCTCCGGCAATCTTATGGGTTCTTCATATATCCGGGGCTTCTGAATCCGGATTTCCACCGGCCGGTCCACATCTGCTTCCACCGTAATATACACAACACCTTTTTCTGTGTCTGGTTCTGCATTCACATTAGTTATATACTGTCCCGGCACTTCTTCCATCCAGACAGTCTGCCAGATCCCGCTCTGTGCCGTATAGAACATTCCTCCCCGCCTGAGACGCTGTTTGCCGCGGGCATGGTAAGAGGTCTCCGTCAGATCTTTTACCGCCACAACCAGTTCATTTTCCCCCTCTGCTGCCAGCTCTGTGATATCCGCCGAAAATGGCAGATACCCGCCGGTGTGCCGGGCCGCAGGCTGTCCGTTTACAAACACCCTGCAGGCCTGATCTACAGCGCCAAAATGAAGCAGCAGACGCCGGTTTTTCCTCTCCCGCCATTTTTCCAGACGGAATCTTCTCCTGTACCATAAATATTCGTCCGGCTTCAGCTGTCTGGACACACCGGACAAAGCGCTTTCCGGCGAAAACGGTACGAGAATCCTTCCCTCGTACTTCTCCGGCTCTCTGAATTTTTCTGTAAACGCATACTCCCAGTACCCGTTCAGATTCGTATAGTTCTCTCTTACCAGGAGAGGCCGTGGATACTCCGGCAGCACGTGCTCCGGATCTATCTTCCTCCCCCATTTTGTATACAGCTGTTTCATTCTTCCACCTGCTTTCTGCTCCATATCACTTCCCGGGAGCCTTTTTCACTGCCTGTCCGCCGCAGTATGCAGAAGCCAGTTTTCTGCCATAATTTCATTATACCCTAAAGCGGAGAACCCGGCGAGCATTTGCGCTCAATTTGCCGGCAGCGATCCCGCTGACATTCAGCCGGCTTGCAGCATGTCCGCCGGTCTGTTTGGGATTTTTCCCGTCAGGAAGCTGTTTATACAAAGAGAACGCTCCAGATACAAACGCCGGAACTGCAGCCGCATAATCTGTCATGCTGCTGCAATTCCGGCATACACTGTATGATATAAAGTTGGAAGAATCAGAAGAAACTTCTTCCGGTACCCCGGCGGTTATCTCCGTCTGCTTCTGCGTACAGCCGTTACGCCTGCCGTACCTGCCGCTGCCAGAAGAACAGCTACATAAAGTCCTGCCGGACTGTTATCCCCTGTTTTCGGCGCTTTGCTTCCGGAACCGGACAAACTTCCACCGTCTGCATCTCCTTTATTTGTACCGGCAGGATCTTTGCCGTCATCCGGATTCTGTCCGCCGTCCGGATTCTGTCCGTCATCCGGGTTCTGCCCGCCGTCCGGTTTCTGTCCGTCGTCCGGGTTCTTCCCGTCATCCGGGTTCTTCCCGTCGTCCGGATTCTGCCCGTCATTTTCTGTCAGCCTGTATGCTGCAACTGTTCCCGATACTTCACAGGCAGCCAGCAGATAGGCATTACCGTCTGCGCTGTCTCCGGCCGGAATAAAGCACAGTCCCTCCGGAGAGTCATCTCCTGCAATATCCTCACTGAAATCTCTGGAGTTAATATAGTTTACAAAAGTACTGTTCTCCGGATCAGTGATGTCATAAACCATCACCCCGCCGACTCTTTCAAGTCCTACAAATGCATAAGTTTTCTCACCCACTGTACCGACTGTCACGCTCTCTGACTCCGGTCCTTTCTTTCCGGAACGGTCGTCAATTGTCTTATCGTCATTGGAACAGTTGAAATGATCCGGCACATATTCCGCCGTCTTTGCCTCAAAGTCGCTGCCGCTTCCATATACTTCTGTCAGCCCCTTTTCCTCTGCCCTGTACACGGTAAAGGAGCGTCCGCCAAAGAGATAATCCGTCCCCTCATCCAGGCCGTCGTAATCACTGCTGTCAAAGAATACGACTTTTCCGTTCAGGCCGCTGTTTTCTGCCGTAATTTTTCCGGAGGGAGAAGTCTCGCCGTTTTTGAAGTTCCGTTCATCTTCGTTGAGGTAATCTCCCCATTCTCTGGAATCCCCTTCATTTGCCGTTACAAGATAATCTGTACCGTTCACAGAGTAAAGAGCAATACCATCCGGCATACGGATTCCTTTCAGAGACTCATATGTTTTCGGATTATATGCCTCGTCTTTTTTGTCAATATCAACCGGCGTCGTACTGTAGTCTTCATAACCTGCAGAATAAATTCCTGTGACCTGAAGGCTGTCCAGATCAATTACTGCAATGGCATTTGCCTCCTGCAGCGTTACATATGCTGTATGATTTCCTGCTGCAATGTATTCCGGCTCCAGGTCTGCCGACGGAGCTGTATCCTTTTTCAGTACAATTCCCGCGTCCACGAGAGCCTGTCTTGCTTCTGCGCTGTCATATGCCTCAAATCCCACATTTGCTGCGGTTCCCTCTGCAAGAGTGATCACCGTTACTGTTCCTGCAGGATCTGTCGCGCCTTTCCCGTAACCTTCCCTCGGTTCTCCTTCATCTGCTGTCAGTATTCTGCTGTCATCCGGGGTAAATGTTACCATGTCCGGCTGGACACCTGTCTCATATGCCTGTTCAAATGTCAGCGTCCCGTCCGCATTACAGGTGAACACCGCCACACGGCCGTTATCTGCATATCCTTCCGCCTGAACTGCAGCTGCAAGTTTCGTGCCGTCTGCCGAGACCGCCACTGAAGTCATATCACCGTATGTAAACCCTTCGCAGTTTTCTTCAATAATTGATTTTACATCAATATCATTGCCGTCCAGCAGATCGACATTCTCTTTATTTTCCATGTCTTTAACCGCAATGGCTGTCAGCTTTCCGGTCTGTCCGTTTACTGCGTAAGCCCATCCGGTTACCGGATTATAGTCCACAATCTCCATAACGCCGCCGTCTGCATTTGTCATCCCGGCATCATAGCGTGCATCCTGGATCAGATCCAGAGAAGAATTCCCGTTCCCGGCCCCTGTTGTCTTCGTACCGCCGTCTGTATTCTTCGTAACACGGAAGGAATCAATCAACTTGCTGTCCGGTGCCGCACTATCGCCGGAAAGATTATATACGTTGACAGAAATCTTGTCCCCATCCACATCAAACACTGCATAACTGGGGCTGTATTCCTGGTTCCACTCCTGATTGCCGTATGGAAGATTGCCTGCAAGATATGCCTGAGATCCGGTCTCGCCGTTTGCAAGAACCGGGAAATCTGCATTATTCTCTTTGTCCACTTCCGCAAAGGGAGTGTAATACTGCATATCTGAGCAGCAGTTGCCGGTCAGATAAATGGTTCCGTCCGGATCATGGAAAGTATCCAGCCGCTCGGCATTTCTCTGTCCGTCTTTGAGCACGTAGCTTCTGGAATATACATGATCATGTCCGCCCAGAACAAAGTCTACGTCAAACTCGTCCATCACTTTCTCAAATCCTGCATCTACATAGTTCTCAATATCGGAATCCGCCGCATGTTTTGCCACAGTCTGGGTGGACTTATGATGAGTAACAATCAGCCACTGATACTGCCCTGCATATTCAGAAGTGGCTGCATTCAGCGTAGTTCTGAAATTCTCCACCATTGCTTCTGCCTCAGAGTTGTCCTTTGAAGCGCTGGGCACATCCGGATTGTCTGCATTTTCCTCATCATTTCCTCCCGGATAGGCTCCGGTATTTAATGTAACAAAAAGTACATTGTTATAAAGGTAATAATAATTTCCCTTTGTCTCCATCTCCCGGCGCTCCGTAAAATCGTACTGACCTTCCGCATTCGGAGTTACACCGTTGGATTCGGAATTGTTTGCGATCTCATCTGCCGTCGCCTGAATGTAGTTTCCATGGCTCTGGCTTGTGCCGTTATTCTGCCCCCGGAATGTTGTCTTCACCTGCTTAAGCTGCCCGTTCTCATCCATGCCGTCCACCGGCATTTCATTTGGCAGATTGAAGTGATCTGCAAACATATAGTGTCTGTCATGGTTTCCCACTGCCGGGGCATATGCGATGGATGTCATCTCCTCCGGAGCAAAAAACGCCGCGTACTCGCTGGATTTTCCCCAGCTCTGGTCCTCTACCTGATCTCCTGCGGATACGACAAGGCTGACACCCTCTTCGGCAAGTTTATCCATCATGGCAGCCCAGCCGGTCTGGTTTGTGCCGTCCGAGGGGTTCCATCCTCCGGCATTTGTCTCCCCGCTCTCTTTGATCTGCGGGTCGCTGGTAAATCCGAACGAAAATTCATCTGCCTTTGCAGTCGTATAAGTATAGGTCTCTGACCAGGTCCGGCCGCCGTCATAAGAAATCTGATATGAATAGGACGTATCCGGCGTCAGGCCGCTCACTGTGGCCTTGCATACCTTCTTTCCTGTATCCGTATACTTTCCTGTATCCAGTTTAGTCGGCGCTGTCAGTTCGCTGACAACTGCCTTGGCAGTAATATCGCCGAATTTCACCATTGCCTGCTCTGTACCGTCCGGCGCGTACCAGTTCAGATTAACAGATGCTGTTGTCGCACCCGGCTGAACAGTCAGATACTCAACGGAAACATTCCCTGCATCCTCAGCATCCGGCTGTGCCGATACACGTATGCCCTGTGAGCAGAGCATAGTTGCCACCAGAGCAGCCGCCGCAGTTCTGTACCACAATTTTTTCATAAAATAAATCCTCCTGAATAACAATTGTAAATGATTGCCGGAAAAATTATAAAAAAGAATTGTTAAATCCATATACAAATAATGTAATATTTTGTGTTAAATCGATACCGTCTCTTGTTTCTGCATATCAAAAGTTTTATAGTATTATCAGATTAATACTGAAGGAGGAACACTTATGAAGAAACATTGTGCAGGCCTGTTTTTTAGCGTCTGTTTTATTCTGGCTTTTATCACCGGCTGTTCACCAGCCGCCGCTTCTTCCACGGACAATACCAGCGGTTCCGAATCCGGCACACAGGTTACACAGCCGGAAAATAATGATTCCGAAGACAGTGCCCCGGATCCGGATGAATCCGCAGACAGCCCGGACGCTTCCGATCATAACAGCGGATCAGATCCGCGCTGAACAGGTTCAGACAGATGTTTCTGATTTTAATCCCGAAAGGAAAAACATTATCCGTTCCGGCATAAATGTTTCAATCGAATATTACACAGAAAACGGAAAAAATATTGCGACAAAAGTTTCCACCAACGGTGACGAACTGGAACCTGCACCGTCTTTTTACGAAGAATAAACTCCAGATAAAAACAAAAAAGGGGTGTGACCGGCACGATTTACCGCGCCGGTCACACCCCTTTTTTTATCAGAGAATTCCTTTTCCGGCATCCTCCTCTTATCAGCATCTCAAAAGCTCAGCTTATTACGGCCGGTCGGATTCAGCTTTTCTCCGGCAGCCTTCCATACAGACGTGTAACTCTTTTTATTTCTTTTGCTGTATTTTCGTTAAATTGTCCTTTTTTCAGTCTCCATACCCAGTTGCCTCCCAGAGTGGACGGTGTATTGATCCTTGCGCTGCTATCCAGCCCCAGATAATCCTGCATGGGAATAACGCACAGATCCGCCACACTGCTCATGGCCATTGCAATGAAGTCTGAGGTAAGTGTATCCTCATCCAGTCTTGGCTTGCACATGTATTCCTTCGCAAAATCTCTTGCCTCTTTCCCCACTGTATGATACCAGCCCCTGGTTGTATCGTTGTCGTGGGTTCCTGTATAAACCACACAGTTTGCAGGATAGGTATGCGGCAGATAGTTGGAAGACTCGCGCGCGTCAAACGCAAACTGGAGCACCTTCATTCCCGGGAACCCGCTGTCCTTAAGCAGCTTCAGCACACTTGGCGTTAAAAAACCAAGATCCTCGGCAATAATTTCCGGTCTGCCCAGTTTCTTCTCAATAGCACGGAACAGATCCATTCCCGGTCCCGGCATCCATTTTCCGTTTACCGCTGTTTCCTCCCCGTAAGGAATCGAGTAATACTCATCGAAGCCGCGGAAATGATCAATCCGCACAACATCATACAGTTTCAGGCAGTATGCGATTCTTCTGATCCACCACTCATAGCCGGTCTTCTTGTGATATTCCCAGTCATAGAGAGGATTGCCCCACAGCTGTCCGGTTGCCGAAAAAGCGTCCGGCGGACATCCGGCAACTCCCACAGGATTGTTTTCTTCATCAAACTGAAACAGTTCCGGAGACGCCCATGTATCCGCGCTGTCAAAAGCCACATAAATCGGAATATCTCCGATGATCTTAATTCCCTGCTTACTGGCGTATGCATGAAGGCTTTTCCACTGCCGGTCAAACTCATACTGCTGGAATTTATAAAAAGCAATCTCCTCAGCCAGCTCTTTTTTCGCAGCGGTCAGCGCAGCCTCTTCCCTTGTTCTAAGAGGTTCCTCCCACTCTTTCCAGCTGATGCCGCCGTTTCTGTCCTTTATAGCCATGTACAGGCTGTAATCATCCAGCCAGTCCGCATTTTCCTTTACAAATCTCTCATAATCTTCATTTTTCTGAAACCGGTCAAAGGCTTTTTTCAGTGCTTTGAAACGGGATTTGTAGATTTTCTCATAATCGATACCGTCCTCCCGGTCTCCAAAATCATATGCCTTGCACTCTTTTTTGGTCAGAAGCCCCTCTTTCACCAGTGTTTTCAGGTCGATGTAATAGGGATTGCCGGCATACGTGGAGAAAGACTGGTATGGGGAATCCCCATAACCAGTCGGTCCAAGAGGCAGAATCTGCCAGTAACTCTGTCCCGCTTTTTTCAGCAGATCAATAAATTTGTAAGCTTCTTTTGAGAAGCATCCGATCCCGTATTTTGACGGCAGTGAAAATACCGGCAGTAAGATTCCGCTTGCTCTTTTCATATCTTCCTCCTTATCCGCACATTTTATAAGTGCCAGATATCTCTGTTGTATTCTTCAATGGTTCTGTCTGAGGAGAAGAAACCTGCTTTGGCAATATTAACCAGCGTCTTCTTCGCCCACTCTTTTCTGTCCGCGTAAGCTTCCAGCGCCTTCTCCTTTGTCTCCTTATAAGAATCAAAGTCAAGAAGCGTCATAAACCAGTCTTTATTAATCAGCTCTTTCTGGAGTCTCTCCAGATTTTCCCTGCATCCTACTTCCAGCATCTTGTCACTTGTTATAAAATCAATTGCCGCTCTGATCGCCGGATTCTTCTCATAGTAGTCTTTTGCCACATAATCTGCTTTTGCGTAGTGTTCAATCACCTCGTCGCTGGATGCTCCGAATATGAAAATATTATCATCACCTACACACTCGTGGATCTCTACATTTGCACCATCCTCTGTTCCAAGAGTTACGGCTCCGTTCAGCATGAACTTCATGTTTCCGGTTCCGCTGGCCTCTTTGGATGCAAGAGAAATCTGTTCGGAAATATCGCATGCAGGAATTAATTTGCCTGCTTTTGTAACATTATAGTTTTCTACCATAACAACTTTCATGTACGGACTTACTTCCGGATCATTGTTAATTATCTCCTGCAGACAGAGAATCAGGTGAATGATATCCTTGGCGATCACATAAGCCGGAGCCGCCTTGGCGCCGAAGATTGCCGTAACCGGAGCCGTCGGAATTTTTCCGGCTTTGATCTCCAGATATTTATCAATAATATAAAGCGCATTCAACTGCTGCCGTTTATACTCATGGAGACGTTTTACCTGGATATCAAAAATCGTATCCGGGCTGATCTGAATATTCTGTGTATCTTTCAGATATGTGCACAGTGCTTCTTTGTTTTTGTGTTTGATCTCCAGAAGCTTTTCAAGAACGTTTTCGTCATCTTTGTATTGCAGAAGTTTTTCAAGTTCGGAAGCATCCTTTTTGTAGCCCTCTCCGATGGTCTCATCCAGGAACTCTGTCAGAAGCGGATTACAGTGAAGAAGCCAGCGCCGGAATGTAATACCGTTTGTCTTGTTATTGAACTTCTCCGGATAAATCTTATAAAAATTATTCAGCTCAGAGTTCTTCAGGATCTCTGTGTGCAGAGCTGCCACACCGTTTACACTGAAGCCGTAGTGAATATCAATGTGCGCCATATGAACCGTGTCATTTCTGTCAATGATGGCAACGCTTTCATCCTCAAATTTTCTTCTTACCTTGTCATCCAGCACCTCAATAATCGGCACAAGCTGGGGAACAACTTTCTTCAGATAATATACCGGCCATTTCTCCAGAGCCTCTGCCAGAATGGTATGGTTTGTATAGGCGCAGGTTCTGGATACCACATCAATGGCGTCGTCCATGTCCATGCCCCGTTCTGTCAGCAGACGGATCAGTTCCGGGATCACCATTGTAGGATGGGTATCATTAATCTGAATCACCGCATAATCCGGAAGATCATAAAGATTGCATCCCTTTGCCGTACATTCATCCAGAATCAGCTGGGCGCCGCTGCTTACCATAAAGTACTGCTGATAGATCCGGAGCAGTCTTCCCTGTTCGTCGCTGTCATCCGGATAAAGGAACAAGGTCAGATTCTTTTCGATATCTTCTTTGTCGAATTCGATTCCGTTTTTTACGATTGTATCATCCACGGAATCCAGATCAAACAGATGAAGTTTATTGGTCTTGTTGTTGTATCCGGTCACCTCAACATCATACATCCTTGCATTAACCTTCAGCCCCTTAAACTCAACCGGATATGTAACATCCGTCTTTTTCAGCCAGGAAGCCTTTTCAATCCAGGGATTCGGTGTCTCCATCTGCAGATTATTCTCAAACACCTGTTTAAACAGACCCAGATGATAGTTCAGTCCGATTCCGTCGCCGGCCAGTCCCAGCGTTGCTATTGAATCAAGGAAACATGCAGCCAGACGCCCCAGGCCTCCGTTTCCAAGAGACGGTTCCGGTTCAACTTCCTCGATCTCACAGATATCTTTTCCGTTTTTCTCCAGGATGTCCTTTACCTCTCCATAAATTCCAAGGTTGATCATGTTATTGGAAAGAAGTTTTCCGATAAGAAATTCTGCTGAGATATAGTAAACTTTTTTCTTGCTATCTGTGCGTTCCCTCTCAGCTGCCATCTCCTGAACAATATTCAGAAGAGCATGATAAATCTCCTCATTATCTGCCTGTGCTACCGTCTTTCCAAGATACTTCTCCATTTTTTCCTGAATGTTCATGGTATAACTCCTTTCAAAAATCTTCGGCGTCTTTCCCTGCCCGCGGCAACCTGCCGGGAGCTGCGCCGATACTGTATCTTATCTCTATATTCTGCATTCTAATACTCTTTTCCTGTAATTTCTTGCAAAATACTTTCATTTTATTGTACAATACTATCATCAGCAAATTATCTGTCCCCATATATAATTTGTAAATATAATTTCTGCAAATAAATGAAAATCAGCTATAATAAATCCGTAATTCCATATAACGTACAAAAGCCGGATTTTTCTGTTTTCCTGACAATGGTTGTCCGCTCCCCGATATCAGCTCAGCGCCGATTCCTTAAAACAGCAGAAAGACAGCACATTTTTAAAAACTGCATCGAGCAGAATTTCCCCGGAGGATATGCCATGAACCTTAATGAATACCAGAACTATCATGAAACAAAAGCCCACACTGCTTCAGAATTCCCCTACAATACTTATCTTTGTTCCATACCTCTGGATTTTACTCTCGTTCCTCTCCATTGGCATACCGAGCTGGAAATTGTAGTAATTAAAAAAGGAACGGGACTTATTTCGGTTGATTTTGACAGACGCACTGTCACTTCCGGCGATATTGTGTTTATCCGTCCCGGGCAGCTCCATTCTATTGAGCAATATGAATCCAGGGAAATGGAGTACGAAAATATCATTCTGAAGCCGGAACTTCTGATCTCCGGCGAAACAGATCTGTGTGCCAGACAGTTTATCACGCCATTAATGAAAGGAGAACTGCACTGCGCCTGCTTCCTCACTCAGTCAGTCCCCGGATATCCGAAAATATCAGATTGTATCAGCCGAATCGACCGTCTCTGCGAAAAACGTCCCACCGGATATCAGCTTTCAGTAAAAGGATTTCTTTTCCAGCTTCTCTTCCTTCTCATATCACATCAGCAGAAAAAAAGTGCCGCACCGGCACTTCAGACAAAATCACTGGAAAAGATTAAAATTATTCTGAAATATGTAGAAGAACACTACACGGACCACATAACAATCGATGATATGGCAGCCCTGACATTTTACAGCAAATCTCATTTTATGAAATTTTTCAAAGCTTACATGGGTACCGGCTTTATCGAATATCTGAACGACTATCGTCTCACGATAGCAGAACGGCTCCTCCGCACATCCGATGCCACAATTCTGGAGGTTGCAGAGAAAAGCGGTTTTGACAATCTTTCCTATTTTAACCGCATTTTCAAACGAAAATACGGACAGTCTCCCGGGAAGAGGCGCAGGCTCTATGTCTCTTCAGACTGACGCCTGCTGCCTTTGCTTTCCCGGGCAGTACTGTCCGCAAAGCAGCTGTACACTAAGAATGATAATATAACTCGACAGGATCAATCGGGTCAAACGGGTGCTCCTCTTCCATCTTCTTATTCCTTCCCCGGCGTTTCAGAAGCTCGCCGCTCTTGTTATACACCCAGAAAGAATATACAAGGAGCTTGTTTACCTTTCCCATCTTTTCCTTGGTAGTTTTCTCATAAAGTACGCCCCCGGCTTTAAACGGAGTCTTCTTATGAATCATGGAAATCAGCTCCGTCTCACATGTTACCGGCTCCGGCAGGATTGTATATCCTCTGCCCACACAGTCAGGCTTGTGAGAATCGCTTCCCCCGGTTGTAATCTTACCGTACTTTCTGGCCAGTTTCATTGCCCCTGCGTTTGACTCCGCAGACTCACAGCTGTTAAAGCCTTCCACAAAGTCAAACCTTTTTACAATTTCCGGAGAAAGATAATACCTTCTGGCATTGGTAAAGCTCATATATTTTTCCCCGCACGGATGTGCCGGTCCCAGCACTCCGCCGTTCCGATGAACCAGATCAATGAGGAGCGCCAGAGGCATTCCCCGCATTTCCAGCAGCTTCATCTTAACTCCTTCGGGCATAATCACAATAATATGTCCCGCATCCCTTGTATCATATTCTATTCCTTTAAGAACTACAAAGTCTGTATGTTTTTTCCCTTTGATATTGTTCTTCCAGTAGCGGTATCCATTATACGTATCGTGGTCTGTAATCACCATGCCCTGGAAACCATGTCTCTTCAGAATTGTAATATATTCTTCAAGTCCCACCTTACTGTCAATGGAACCTTCTTTTACATGGCAGTGCATATCAATTTTCATAAACACACCTCCTTTTTCATCCGATATGGAACCAGATCTGTAGTTTTCTTTCTTCTATATTATACCGCTTTGTTCCATAACTGACAACCAAAGGACATTCTTTTTTCACGTATTGAAAACCGATCTCATCTTCTGCTGTTTTTTCCCGCCATATGAGATATAAAAAGCAGGCCGACAATCCATGCACCGCAGAATATTGTAGGTGGTATCTGTGTCTCTGTAAAACAGAAAACAGCCGCCAGTGCAATAAGAGCGCATACTCCCGCAAGAATAATAATACCTTTCATAACCGATCTTCTGATATACATAAAAACACACCTTTCTCTGATAGAATTTTTACTTTTAAAAGTATCCTAACAGACAAGGTGTGTCATAAAACGGACTCAATCTTATATTTTCACATCTGATAATTATTCTTCGTCGTCCTCATCCCCGCCAAGATCGATAATTTCAATATCCTGTTCTTCAGATTCGACTGACTCCTCTTCCGGCATTGTATCAAGATCATCAATCAGCGATCTGGCTTTTTCTATTTCATTCTCTGTCGAATGGGTCTCCCGTATTTCCGCCGCCTTTTCAAGATTTCTGCGTTTTCTTTTTCTTGATTCCAGTAAAAGCTGTACAAGAATACCAAGCACAGCAAATATCACGCAGAAAAGAATACTTATCATTTTTCCCTGTACAGGTACAAGCTGATAAACCGATGTACCTGCTACAATTCCGCCCCAGACAGACGTTGCAAAAATTGTAAGTGCCACTACGAACCGTACTGCAAGCGCAGCCAGAATCAGGGCAACAGCCAGACCAATTCCTGCCGAAAGATATTCTTCCGGCTGAATAACCTGCATATAAATACCGGCTACGGAAAGAAATACTGTCAGGAACACTCCAAAACGGAAGAAAAACGCACCAAGAAATCCCAGAATAATTCCTGCTATTGCGCCGGCAATTAAAACCGCCATGCCGCCGGCATCTGTCTGATGCAGTACTGCTGCCGCGCCGAAAAATCCGGCCGAAACTCCCAGGACTGCTGACCATACCCGGACAATTTTCAATCCAAGCAGACACAAAAGAAGTCCTGCTGCAGCCAGAACTGCAAAACAAATGATCTCCGTTCTGGAAATCGCCTCTATCTTGGCGTCCCAGGAAAAGAAGAAATCTTCAGGAATCATGCTTTTTACTCTGTCAAATAATCCATTCATATACTCCACCTCAGCTTAATGATAAATAACGCGTGCCTGCAGAATTTTCTTCCGCCATAATTAAAGCACGCGATTCCCCTCATTTATTCTACCAATTTTTTCTCCATAATACAATACAGAAAAATTCTCAGGACACAAAAAGAAAGTGGATGCTAATCATTCTTCTGATCAACATCCACTTTCAGTTTGATATTTCTATCATTCTTTTTACCTCTTTCTTTTCTATCCTTCTGATTGATAGATTTAACTTATGTTCCCGGCGGTCCGTACCTCCTTTTCATAAATTCCTGCCGGACTTTGGTATTTGTAACTGCCCCTCTTCCCGATACAGATTTTACTTCTCTCATAACTTTCTCGTCATTATGATATTTCTCCGTATCTGACTGTTACTTTTCCAATCACGACATCCCGCAGGTTTTATAAAACTTCCTGTAACTATCATCCATTTGATAATAACTACTGTTATCTTCTCCTGTCAGATTGTTCATTCAGTTTTATTTGTTGATTATATATTACCATTCAATTATTTGTTTGTCAATAAGTTTTTTGTATTTTTTCAGTATATTTTTATATTATCTGTTAATTTTACCAATGAACTTTCTGACGCCTTTTAATAGAAGGAATAATCTGTCCCTATTGACTTCTTCCTGCTCCCTCAGTAAAATAAAATAGATATGTCTAAATTTTGCAAAAGGAGTCTTATTATGGAACAGTTAAAAATACCGGATGGCTACTCCTCTCCTCTTACAATCCGCGAAACTGAAGTTGCCATCAAAGAAGTAAAAGATCATTTTGAGCGTGCCCTGGCAAAATCCCTGCATCTGACACGTGTATCTGCTCCGCTTTTTGTCCGTCCGGAATCCGGAATGAATGATAATCTGAACGGAGTCGAGCGCCCGGTTTCTTTTGGAATCAAAGAGCAGAACGATGCTGCTGCAGAGATTGTTCATTCTCTTGCCAAGTGGAAACGTTATGCGCTGAAAAAATACGGATTTCACTCAGGGGAAGGTCTGTATACAGACATGAGCGCGATCCGCAGAGACGAGGATACTGACAATGTCCATTCTCTGTATGTTGACCAGTGGGACTGGGAAAAAATCATCTCAAAAGAAGAACGTAATATGGAAACGCTGCAGTATACTGTAAGAAAGGTATACAGTGCGCTGAAAGATACAGAAGATTTTATTTCCCGCAGATACAATTATATTGAACCGCTTCTGCCGGATGATATTTTCTTTATTTCCTCTCAGGAACTGGAAGATATGTATCCTGACTGTGCGCCAAAAGAACGGGAAAACCGGATTGCCCGCGAAAAAGGTGCTGTATTTATTATGAAAATCGGTGGCGTGTTAAGTAACGGCGAACCACATGACGGCCGTGCACCAGACTATGATGACTGAAAATTAAACGGTGATATC
>OLNO01001617.1_pt1 | contig 17711 bp, 16 predicted proteins | sample 1672861 | NCBI WGS metagenome assembly OLNO01 (sample SAMEA3136731, study PRJEB25190) | human gut metagenome | reverse complement strand
GCATGCGCTCCTCCAAAACCATAGAGGAAAATACTTTCTACTATGCGGTGCAGTTGGAAGATGGGCGCATCCTGCGCTTGGGCAGCACGCAGCGCAATCTCTTCGGCCTTCTATTTGGCATGACGGGAATGATCCTCATCGCCATCGCGCTGACGCTGGCAGTCGCCGCCTTCCTGGCAGGGCGCATGACAAAGAGCATCGTGCAGCCGATCAACGATTTAAACCTGGAAGATCCGGAAAACAGCAAAGTGTACGATGAGCTGGCGCCGCTGCTTCTGCGGCTTTCCCGGCATGCGGCTTGCAGCGCCTGCGGCAGCCTGACCTCCAGATCCGGCTTCCAGACGAAATACACATGCGGCACTTCATATACTTCCGGCGCATAGCGGACATAGCCGCTGATGAAGATGATCTTGATCTGCGGATGGGCCTGCATGAGCTGTCTGCCCAGTTCGATCCCGCTGGAGCCATCCAGCTGAATGTCGATCAGAAAGATATCGGCCTCTGCCAAAAACTCCTGATCCGCCAGACATTCCTGCGTGCTTCGATAATGCTTCAGGTGAAGCTCATGACGCGAGAGTTCCTTGCGGATGATTTCCTGATAATACGCGGCCTGGATGTCTCTATCCTCCGCGATCCCGATATTCAGACGATTCATGATTCTTTCCCTTCCTTTGAATGTGTTGACCCGTGCTTCAGCGACTGAAGCGTCAGTATGCAGTTGCGGATTTCATGATGCAGCTCACGGATCTCTTCCTCTTTGCGTGCGTCAAGGTGACGATACTGCTCCAGCAGCATCTGGTATTCCCGCTCAAACAGCTCCATGCGCTTGCGGGTGCGCAGGGAGGTGATATAGCTGTGCACGCTGTATAACAAAAGGCAGACGATCGTGGATACCGCAAAGACGAGCACGAGCCTGGCGGTGAAGTCCGGACTTTTGCTGATGACGAGCGCCGGGATGAGGAACAGCAGCGTAAAGCAGCTGAACGCGGCGACGACAAACAAACGGCGCAGATGCTTCTCCAGCGTGGTGAACTGCAGCATGAAACGGTATACCCCATACAAGCTGCCCATCCCGCAGATGAAGTAGGCGATATAGATCAGCATCGGATGCGCGGCGGAAACATCTACGGTCGACATGTTCCAGATCAATGCACAGACCAGATAGACGAGAAACTCAGAGAGCGTCTGGGAAGCGAACATCGCGATATACGACGTCATCGCCCATAGCGGGGAATGGCGGTACAATACCAGTGTCGGTCCAAGAAACAGCACATATGCGATAAGCGTATCCAGATAAGAATCCAGCCCGATGCTTAGAGAATAAAAGGTCGGGATAAGATTGATCAGCAGATGCATGAACAGGATTTTTTTGCCATAAGGATAAAACCGAGAAGAGATCCGCCAGGTAAAGAAGACCATCATGCTGAGAAAGATCAGATTATAGACAACGATAGATGGTATGCTCGTTTCAAAATTCTTCATATTGACCGCCCCCCCCCGACATTTTTGACACAATCGTATTTTTTTACTGCACTTAAGTTTGAGATATCCTGTGATGATAATCATTATTATACGTTAAAATTCGCTTTTTCTTAAATGTTATGTAATAAACGGTCATTTAAATGTCATAAATGTATTTGACCTATATCATCAACCACATAATAATATATTATTTAGATCCTACGCTGTCCATTTCTCCCGCTTCGTGTTATTCTATAATCAAGCAAGTGAATAGGAGGAATCAGCATGAACTATGCCATCGCCATCGATATCGGAGGAACCAACACCCGGGTCGCCCTGATCGACGAAAATTATGAGATAGAGGAAAGAAGGCAGTTTGCGACAGATGCCCAGGATCCGTTTGTGACCATCGAAGAGATCCGCAAGACGATCCAGAACTTCGGCAAGAGCGCAAAGGGCATCGGCATTTCCTGTCCCGGACCGCTCGACCTGCTGCACGGCTATATCCTGACGACGACCAACCTCGGCGAGAAGTGGTGGAATTACCCGATCTGTGAAAAGCTGAGCGAAGCGACCGGACTGCCGGTCTATCTCGAAAACGACGCCAACCTCGCCTGTCTGGCCGAAGCGGTCATCGGACGAGGAAAGAATTATCATTATGTGCAGTTCATGACCGTATCCACCGGCGTCGGTTCTGGTCTGGTCATCAATAAGAAGATCTATCAGGGCGCGCACGGCTTTGCGCATGAGATCGCCAACATCCCGCTGTGGAAGGACGGACCGACGCATGGCAGCATCTATCCGGGCGGAGTGGAGGCCATCTGTTCAGGAACGGCGATCACCTCAAGAGCTAATCGGGCCGGTCTTAACGCCGCCCATGCCGGTGAGGTCAATGATCTGGCGGAAAGCGGCAACGAAACGGCCATGCAGATCATCGATGACGCCAAGGAATTCCTGGCCAATGCCATCGCGATCATCTACGCCTTCATCGATCCGGACATCGTCATCCTCGGCGGAAGCGTCGCGCTGAAGATCCCCGGCTTCGTCGAGGACGTGGAGATGCGGGTCAAGTCCAAGGTGTTCTCCAACATCGTCCCGCTCGTCCATGTGGTCAAGACCAACCTGAATGAGGACAGCGGGCTGCTGGGCGGCGCCTGCCTGGTCTTCCTCAAGCCATAACAAAAACCTGCGGTCCCGCAGGGCCTCTGTTGAGGCCGCTGCGGAAAGACCACAGGTTTTTTTACTCCAGATCTTGATTGACGTCATCGTAGGAAGAACATACCGCATGCCCTTCCCGCAGCGACGCAGGCACATCGATGATGCGCTGGTTGCGGCTGCCTTTGAAACGCAGGCGATAGTCTTTCTGCGCTTCGATGAACCGGCCGTCCACCAGCACGTCCAGCAATTCAAGCAGCGCGCGACGTTCAGGATCGGCCACCAGCTGTTCAAAGGTATAGCCGGAATACGCCCACAGGGAAAGACCGCGCGCTCGAGCGGCGCGAGCGATCGGCATGAGCGCCGCGCTTTGTTCAAACGGTTCCCCGCCGGACAAAGTCAGCCCGCTCTGCAGTGGTTCCGCGCCGATCTGCGCGATCAGCTCATCCACCGCATACAGCGTCCCGCCTGCGGGATCATGCGTCTGCGGATTATGACAGCCCGGGCAGTGGTGCGGGCAGCCTTGCGTCCACAGCACCATCCGGATGCCCGGTCCGTCCACGAAGCTGTCAACCTGCAGCGGGCCAGCCAGGCGCAGCTGCTCAGTCATGCTTGACGCGGTCCTTTTCTTCTGCTTTCTTGGCGTCGTTGAAGCGGTCCACCGTTCCGACCAGATAACCGGTGATGCGGCGGATCTTCTCGAACTTATACTCGCTCTTAGAATCATCGCGGCCGCACTTCGGGCAGACATGGCCTTCGATGACCCCGCTGTAGCCACAGCAGGGATCCCGGTCGACCGGGTGGTTGATGCTGCCGTAGCCGATATTGTTTTCCTTCATGCAGCGCACCACGGCTTCAAAGGCTTCCAGGTTGTTGGTCGGATCGCCGTCCACCTCCACATAGGAGATGTGCCCGCCGTTGGTCAGCGCATGATACGGCGCCTCCAGGCGGATCTTGTCAAATGCGCGGATGTGATAATACACCGGGATATGGAATGAGTTCGTATAGTACTCACGGTCCGTGATTCCCTCCAGCTCGCCGAAGATCTTCTTGTCGATCTTCGTGAATCGTCCAGACAGGCCTTCCGCCGGCGTGGCGATCAGTGAGAAATTCAGATGATACTTCTCTGTGGCCTCATCCATCCGCTGGCGCATATGGCCGATGATCTCCAGTCCGAGCTGCTGTGCATATTCGCTTTCTCCATGATGCTCGCCGATCAGCGCCTTCAGGCATTCTGCCAGGCCGATGAAGCCCATGGTCAGCGTTCCCTGCTTGACCATTTCCTCCAGCGTATCTTCCCACTCCAGCTCGTCAGAGCCTAGCCATACGCCCTGTCCCATCAGGAACGGGAAGTTCTTGACCTTCTTGCCGGCCTGGATGGCCAGACGCTCTAACAGCTGCTCGATGACGATGTCGATCTTCTCATCGAGCTCGGCATAGAAGCCGTCGATATCCGGTTCGCCCAGCATCACCTTGCCGTGCTTGATGCCGATGCGCGGCAGGTTGATGGAGGTAAAGGAGTTGTTTCCGCGGCCTGGGGTGATCTCTGGTCCGTTCACATTGCCCATGACGCGGGTGCGGCAGCCCATCGTCGCCACCTCGGTCTCCGGACGGCCCGGCACATAGTACTGCAGGTTGAACGGCGCGTCCAGGAACTCAAAGTTCGGGAACAGGCGCTTCGCGCTGACGCGGCATGCCAGCTTGAACAGATCATAGTTGGGATCGTCTGGATCATAGTTCACGCCCTCTTTGACCTTGAAGATGAGGATCGGGAAGATCGGCGTCTCACCATTGCCCAGTCCGGCCTCCTGCGCCAGCATCAGCTTCTCGCTGACCATGCGGCCTTCTGCCGAAGTGTCCGTACCGAAATTGATGCTGGAGAACGGAACCTGCGCGCCGGCGCGGGAATGCATCGTATTCAGGTTGTGGACAAAGCCTTCCATCGCCTGATACGTCAGCTTTTCGGTCTCCTTCTGCGCTTCCTTGTAGGCAAACGCATTCACCAGATCGATCTGCTGCGCATCCAGTCCATGCTTCTCGGCGAGCATGCGGTCCATGGCGGCGAGGAACTTTTCGCTCATGCGCAGCGTCGGGCGCTCCCCGCACTCCTTTTCCACCTGCTCCATATCTGCCTTGATGTCTTCGTCCAGTGAGATCAGCACTTCGAGCGCCTTGTTCACGTTGTCGGTATATGCGCGGCGGAATGTCTTGGCGACCCCTTCCGCGAGATAATAATCGAAAGCCGGGATGCTCTGTCCGCCATGCTGATCATTCTGATTGCTCTGAATGGCGATCGCGGCCAATGCGGCATAGCTGGTGATGCTCTGCGGCTCGCGCAGATGTCCGTGCCCTGTGGAGAATCCGCCTTCAAACAGCTTGTCCAGCGGGATCTGGCAGCACGTCAGCGTGCCCATGTTCATGAAGTCCATGTCATGGATGTGAATATCTCCGTCATCATGCAGCTTGGCAAATTTCGGCGTCATCAGGTTGGCCTTGCAGAACTCACGCGATACCGCGCTTCCATACTGCAGCATCGTGCCCATGGCCGTATTGCCGTCGATGTTGGCGTTTTCACGCTTGACATCGGCATCCTTGCTGTCAGAGAAGGTAATCTCTCTGATGGACTGCATGAGACGCGTCTTCATGTTGCGGATGCGTGAACGCTCAGCGCGATACAGGATATACGCCTCGCTCGTCTTGGCATGTCCGCATTCGATCAGGATCTTGACCACAGCGTCCTGGATCTCTTCCACCGTGGGAATGCCATCCTGGTAATGCCGGTTCAGATAGTTGACCACCTGATCCGTCAGCTGCTCTGCAGTGGCATAGTTTGCCACCTGTCCTTCATCCTCTGCCACCTTGGAAGCGGCCAGAAAAATAGCGCGGGTAATTTTCTCAGGAGCAAAGTAGATCTCTCTACCGTCTCTTTTTCTGATTTTTGTAATCATGAAGATACCCCCTTTACTCTTTGGTCGTGCGAAAAAACATGAGACGCCTCACCTTGGTCCGCCCATATCCGTTCACTCATCAAGATATTATGCAGATCTCCTTCATGCGTCATCCCGACGGACTACTTTGACCGGCTATCTTATATCGACACTTCAAACATTATACAACAGTTTGCCCTCCTGTCACGCTGAAAATGACTTACATTATCTGAAAGCCGGTTTCGGTCATCTCGCTTGACAGCTGCCGTTTTTTCGGCGTGAAAAAAGGACGGATCACAGCTGACCCATCCCTCATTTTTTCGTCTGCGGCGCGCTTGCCGTCTTCAGTTCGAACCAGAAGGTGCTGCCTTCTCCCAGCTTGCTTTTCACGCCGAATTTCGCCTGGTGAAGCTGCAGGATGCCCTTGACGATGCTCAGGCCGATGCCGGATCCGACCTTGGCGCGCACATGGCTCTGGCTGCCGCGGTAGTAGCGGTCCCACACATACGGGATCATATCTTCCGGTATGCCGGCGCCGAAATCCTGCACAGCAAAGCGGTATACGCCGTCTTTCACTTCCTGATGCACGACGATCTCCCTGCGCCGCGTGCTGTAGTTGACCGCATTGGTGATCAGATTATAGATCACCTGCGTCATCTTGACGCTGTCTCCTTCCACCATCACCGCGCCTGGCTGTTCCAGGCGGATCTTGAACTCATGCTTCAACAGATGGCGCAGACGCTCGCAGATCTCGCTGACCTGTGCAGAAATATCAAAGACAGAAACTTCCAGGGACTGCACGCCGGCCTGCAGCTTGCTGACATCGAGGATCTCGTTGACCAGCGTGGTCAGCCGGTTGGCCTCGTCGATGATCACCTGCACGTTCTCGGCGTTGTTCTCGCCGGGGATGTCCCGCATCATCTCGCCGTATCCGCTGATCATCGTCAGCGGCGTGCGCAGGTCGTGGCTCATGTTGGCGATCAGCTCATTGCGCAGCCCTTCCACCTTCTTCAGCTCTCGGGCCGCATAATTCAGCGTCTCATTGAGCTCGTGGATCTCCACATACTCATGGTTGTCGAAATGCACGTCATAATTGCCCAGCGCCAGCTGACGTGCCTGATCGTTGGTCGTCAGGATCGGCCTGGCGATCCGGTTGGACAGATAATACGCCAGCGCGATCGCCATGGCAATGATCACGACGGCGATGATGATGAACTGCGTCTGCAGCGTGGACACCGTCGACTGCACCGGAGAAAGCCGCGTATTGACGAAGACGACATACTGGTGGCCGTCCGCGGAATTGATGACAGAGGCGCTGGTCATATCGCGGACCTCCGTGTTGTTGCCATCCTTATCATTGACGATGATGGAGGCCTGCCCGTTCTTGGACGAGAGCGCCCTCAGATAAAGCTCTTCATTGCGGTCCAGCATCAGCGGCTGGCTCGGACAAGCCTGATAGTCCCCGCTGACGGCGGCGATCGGATATGGCTCGCTGCCATTGCCCATGCCGTAAGTATATACGCAGAAGCCATGCGAGTTGGCGATATCCTGGATCTTGTCAAAATTATAGCCGCGGCTGAGCACCTCCGTGATCTGGTCTGTGGCCCTCTGCACGCTTCGTTCCTTGATGAACATGTAGAAGTCCTTCAGAAACACCACCTGCGCCAGATAAAAGATGCATAAGATGACAAAGATGAAGCCGATAAGATAGATCAGTACTTTCTGCTGTATTTTCAGGCTGTTAATCTTTTTTCTCAAAGCGGTAGCCCACGCCGCGCAGCGTGACGATCATCGAGCTGTATTCCTGCAGGCTCTTGCGAAGCAGCTTGATGTGCGTATCCAGCGTGCGGTCATCCCCGTAAAAATCATAGCCCCATACGTCTCGGATCAACTGTTCCCTGGTCAGCGCGATCCCTTCATTTTCGATCATGTAAAACAGCAGAGTATATTCTTTCGGCGACATTTCCACTTCCTTGTTGTGGATGAACACCTTGCGGGCGCTGAGATCCACCTTGAGATCCTTGTATTCATACATCCTGCGCTTGCTCTTGCCCCCGCCCTGATAACGCTTCAGGATCGCGGCCACGCGCATCATCAGCTCCCTGCAGGAGAAGGGCTTGACCACATAGTCGTCCACGCCGACCTCAAAGCCATGGATGCGGTCATATTCCTCCCCGCGCGCCGACAGCATGATCACCGGCGTATCGCTGAATTCATGGATCTTCTTGACGGCGCTGAATCCGTCCAGATTCGGCATCATGATATCCATGATGATGCAGTCGTAGCTCATGCTTTCACACTTCTCCACCGCATCCATGCCATCCACGGCCTCAAACACCTCATATCCCTCAAACTCGGCGAATTTCCGGATCATCCTGCGGATATTCACTTCGTCGTCCACTACCAGAATCTTAGCCATTGCGCGATCACCTGCCTTATATATTTTTTATTATACCGTATCATCTCCTTTTCTTTGTGATATTTTTTTGAAGTTTTTTTCCTTCCGGTGAAGTCCAGTCTGCGTCAAACTCTTTCCTCAGCTGACGCAGCGCGCGGTAAAACCTGCTCTTGACCGTATTGGGAGAAAGCGAAAGCGCCTTTCCCAGCGTGGCAAAGCTGACGTTCTCCACCGCCTTCTGATAGACGATGAACGCATCCTGCGCAGAAAGGCGGCGCAGATAGAGCTCTGTCAGCTGATAATGATCGGATACGGAAGGCTCCTGCACGCTCTGCAAGGAAAGATCGCGGCGGACACGGCGGTATTCGCTGCAGCAGACATTGGCGCAGATCCTGCGCGCCCACACAGGGAAGCTGCCGGCGCTGCGCAGCTGCGGCAGCTTTTCAAAGATGCGCATCATCGTCTCGCTCACGCATTCATCTGCGACGAACTCATCCTTCAGGATGGCGCAGGCCTGGGCCATCAATGCCGGGCGGATCTCCGCCATCAGCCGGCCGAACGCCTCCCGGTCGCCCTTGCGCGCCTCGATCACCACATTGACATCCATCTCTTCACCTCCTCGCCTCTCTTCTACGTCAGCGAGGAAAGAGGGCACTGAAAAAGCCCCGTCATCCGACGGGACCTGCTCAGTCAAAACAATAGGTAGTGACGATCGGCGTCCTTCCCTCGTGCTGGTCACGGAAATGCTCATACAGGCAGATGCCCAGGAAGGAGCCGCTGATGTTGAACACATTGCGGTATCCATTGCCTTGCAGGCAGCGCAGCGCGTAATAGCTGCGCTGGGAAGAACGGCAGTGCAGATAGACCGGCCGATCAGAAGGGATCTCCGCCATCCGCTCCCGCAGCTGAGAAAGCGGGATGTTCTTTGCCGAACGCAGATGCCCGCGCGCATATTCTCCTGGTTCGCGGACATCGATGATGCACGCGCCGCTTTCCGCTAATGCGCGCACGTCCTGGACATGCACCTGACGCACTTCGCCGTAAAGCACGTTCAGCGCGACCAGCGCTGCCTGATTCACGACATCCTTGGCGGTCGAATACTGCGGCGCATAACACAGCTCCAGCTCCTTGAGGTCTTCCAGCGACGCATGCATGGTGATCATGGCGGCGATGACGTTGATGCGTTTGTCACTCTCTCCTCTGCCGATGGCCTGCGCGCCGAGGATCCGGCCGGTAGGCACCTCGAAGATCAGCTTGAACGCCATGTAGTGGCACTCAGGCATCAGCGACACTTTGTCATTGGGAAAGATCAGCACGCTGTCACAGGGGATACCGGCCGTTTTCGCCGCTTTTTCGCTGAGTCCGCTCACGGCCGCATTCTGATCGAACACGCGGATGCAGGATGAGCCGATGAAGCCGCGCTCGCTGTGCTGTCTGCCGCAGATGTGATCGGCGGCGGCACGGGCCTGCCGCTGTGCCGGCCCGGCCAGCGCAAGGCGTCCCGGATGATGCGTCAAGGCATTGAAGCGCTCTGCCACATCGCCGATGGCATAGATGTCCGGATCGCTGGTCTGCGCATTGTGATCCACCCGGATGCCGCCGCTTTCCCCGATCTGCAATCCGGCCTGCACGGCCAATGCGGTATCCGGCTGCACGCCGACGGCCATGATGACCAGATCGCATGGGATGCGCAGCGTCTGCCCGTCATGCACCGCAACGATGCCGTCCTCTTCGATCTCCTGCACACGCGTGCGCAGATGCAGTTGCACGCCATGGTCATCCAGCTCCTTGTGCAGGATCTGCGCCATCTCTTCATCAAAAGGCGCCAGGACCTGATCCGTCCCTTCGATCAGGGTCACATCCTTGCCTGCCTTGCGAGCGTTTTCCGCGGTCTCGATGCCGATGAAGCCGCCGCCGACGATGCCGATCCGCGTAACGGCGGGATCATCGAAGGCACGGCGGATCTTCACGATATCACCGACATTGCGGATGACATGCACATTGCTTCGGCCGATGCCCTGGATGCTGCGCGGCAGCACTGGCTTAGCGCCCGTGGCCAGGATCAGCCGGTCATAGCTTTCCTCATATTCCTCTTCGCTGATCAGGCTGCGGACACGGACGGTCTTCCGTCCGCGGTCGATGCTGATCACCTGGGTGTTGGTCCGTACATCGACCGCATGACGGGTGCGGAAGCTTTCCGGTGTCATCATCACCAGAGAATCACTGTCGGCCACGACGCCGCTGAGATGATAAGGCAGACTGCAGTTGGAAAACGACACATGCGCGCCTTGTTCAAACACGATGATCTCCGCATGTTCGTCCAGTCTGCGCAGTCTGGCTGCGGCCGATGCGCCGGCAGCCACACCGCCTACGATCACGATCTTCATCTTCATTCCTCCTGCCTGCTCTGCAGGCCTTCATGCTTTCATTATATGATCCTCGCGCGCCTGCGTAAAGCGTCCTGCCTGATCAGCACAGATACGAAAAAAAACTGCAGGAACAGCTGCTCCTGCAGAATGGCTTATGTTTAGTTCAGGCCATGATACTGACGATATACCACATTCTTGGACAGACCATGTTCGCGGGCGACCTTACGGATCGCCTCATTGGTGGTCATGCCTTCATTGATGCAGCGGCGGATGTGCTCCTTGATCAGCGGCATCGCCTGGGTCAGATCAGGTTCCTTTTCTTCCTGATATCCGGCCATGACGACGACCATCTCACCCTTGAGCGAATCGCACATGTCGAGCACTTCGCTGATCCTGCCGCGGAGAAATTCCTCGTGTTTTTTGGTCAGTTCCCGCGCTAAGCACATCTCCCGATCGCCCAGGACGTCCAGACAGTTCTGCAGCATCTTGGCGATGCGGTGCGGCGCTTCATAGAAGATGAGGGTCATCGGGTATTCCTTCAGGCTGAGCAGCTGGCGGATCCGCTGTTTTTCCCCACTGTCCAGAAAGCCGTAGAACAAGAACGGCTGCGGAGAAAGGCCGGAAGCGACCAGCGCATCCAGCGCCGCGCTGCTGCCGGAGATCGGCACGGCAGGATAACCGGCGTCGATGACCTCGCTGACCAGCTGTGCGCCCGGATCGCTGATCAGCGGATAGCCGGCGTCGCTGACGATCGCCACGCTCTTTCCTTCTTCCAGCAGGTGCAGGATGCCTTTGCTGCTCTGCGCCTCATTGAATTTATGATGCGCGATCATATGGGTGGAGATGCCGAAATGCGCCAGCAGCTTCTGGGTGTTTCTCGTGTCTTCCGCCGCGATGACATCCACTTCCTCCAGGACCGCTCTCGCCCTGGGGGTCAGCTCCTGCAGATTGCCGATCGGCGTCGCGACGATGTACAGCGCCGGCTGCTGCGTCTCAAAGCTCTTCTGTCTGTTCATGGCTATCTGTCCGAAAAGTCGATGTCCGGCCAGAGCTCCTTGAAATCGAGGAACTGGACATCTTCCCTGTTTTCGATCTTCGCCTGCTGCAGCAGGACGTTCATGCTGGTCACACGGTATTTCTTCCCTTTGTATTCGATCTGTGCGTTGAGCTTCGGCAGGCCCTGGCGCATCTTCTTATACTGGACGTCTTCATACTTCAGGCAGCACATCAGCTTTCCGCACTGCCCGCTGAGCTTCTGGATGTTCAATGCCAGCAGCTGATTCTTGGCCATGTTGATGGACACCACGTCAAAGTCGTTCAGGAAACGTGAGCAGCAGGTCTCCATGCCGCACATGCCCAGGCCGCCGATGATCTTGGATTTGTTGCGCGGTCCCACCTGGCGCAGCTCGATGCGGCAGCGGAACCGGCTGGCCAGCTCTTTGAGCAGCTCGCGGAAGTCCACTCGCTCATCGGCCACATAGATGAAGATGACCTTGCTGCAGTCCAGCGTATATTCCGCCTCGATCAAGTGCATGTCCAATCCGAGCATCCGGATGCATTCATCGCAGATCTTCAGCGCGCGCTTTGCTTTTTCCACATTTTCCTTTTCCCGCTCGATGTCGCGCGGGGTGGCCTTGCGCAGCACCGGCTTGATCTCCAAGCCGTTTTTCTGCACGAGGAAGGGCTCGCAGTCCTTCACGATCGTGCCCAGCTCCTGACCGCGTACGGTCTCGACGACCACGCGGTCGCCGCTCTTCAGATCATCTCCGTCATACCCGAATGAGTATACTTTCTTTGATTCCTTGAAGCAGACGAAGGCCAGGCTCTGGTATGTCCGCTGCGCGGCCTCGCTGCGTTCTCCTTTTCGCTCTGTCCCGCGGCGCTCTCCTGTGCGTGCCGCAGAGCGGCGTTCTCCTCTATCTTTATCCCGCGTCCGCTCATTCTTCTTCTGCGCGGCGCGGTCTTTGTTTTCCTGTTTCATGATCTCACCTCTTTCAGTTCGTACATCATCTGATCAGCCAGCAGCTGCAGGTTCACCGGACGGCGCAGGGCATCCTTGGCCTTCAGCACGATCTGCATCATGGCGATCAGCTGTTCCATTGACCAGCACCTGCTTTCCCACAGCTTGACATAGCGGCTATCTTGGCAGCCGATCTGTTCTCGTCCGCAGTCTTTCAGATAAATGATCATCAGTTCAAGCAGCCAGCGAAACGATGTCTTGGTGGCTTTTTTGTTCTTGGAGGGATATCCCTCGGTCTGCAAGAACAGCACTGCGTCCTCCTTGCTGCGCACAAACCGCTCCATCAGCGCAAAGAAGACATAGCGGGCATGCTGATAATCTTCGTTTTCGCTGATCTCCCGCATCGTGTGAGGATGACAGCGCAGACGGGAGAGGAAGTAGACGTCCATCTCATCACCATCCCCCTCTTCCATGCCCAGCCGCAGACATTCGTTCTGGTTCAGCGGATGGAAGGGGATGCACTGACAGCGGGAGACGATGGTCGCCAGCAGCAGCTCCGGCTGATCGCTGATCAAGACCGCGATGATGCCTGGCTGTGGTTCCTCCAGAAACTTCAGCAGCGAATTGAGCGCATCTGCCGTGGCGTTCTCCGCATGATCCATGATGTAGATCCGATACGGGCTCGTCTCCAGCGATGTCCGGCTGAAGTTTTCCTGCAAACGCAGGATATCCGCTTTCTTGATGGATGTCTCGCTGCCGTCGATGTAGCTGAGATCGGCATATTCCAACGCAGCCACGCGGCGGCAGGTATCACACTGTCCGCAGGCAATGCCTTCTTCCGCATGCGGGCAGAACACGCTCTGGGCAAACAGCAGCGCCATTTCTTTCTTCGCCGTGCCGGCGGGTCCTTGAAACAAATAGGCATGCGCAAATGTCTGCCGGGCCAGGGCGTTGCTCAGGGTCTTCCAGGCGATCGGCTGCTGGCGGGCGAGCAGCGTCTGCTCAGCGGTGCGCATCCACGATCTCCATGACCGCTGCCATGGCCGCCTTCAGCACCGTGTCGATGTCCTGATCAGCGTCGATGACATGCATCCGATCCGCATATCGTTCTCTGACCAGCGCGTATCCTTCACGCACGCGCCGGTGAAAATCCAGGCTTTCCTGATCCATGCGGTCCAATGCGCCGCGCTGTGCCAGCCGCTGTCTGGATACCGATTCGCTCACTTCAAGAAAGATGGTCGCATCCGGCATCAGTCCCTCTGTCGCAAACTGATTCATCTGCTCGATCTCCTCCATGCCGATCTGCCTGCCCATGCCCTGATAGGCGAGGGAACTGTCGATGAACCGGTCACAAAGCACGATCTTGCCCTGATCCAGCGCCGGGATCACCCGTTCCACCAGATGCTGGCGGCGGCTCGCCGCATAAAGCAGCGCTTCGGTACGCGCGTCCATCGCGATGTTGGCCGGATCCAGGATGATGTGCCGGATCTGCTCGGCGATGTCGATGCCGCCCGGTTCCCTGGTCAGGATGCAGGGACAGCCCTTTTGCAAGAGCTCTTGATAGACCAGCTCGCTGATGGTGGTCTTCCCGCATCCGTCATTTCCTTCAAAGGTGATAAACAATCCCCTGCTCACAGTGTCACATCCTTTAATCGTTACGTTGCTATTGTACCATAAAATCGCACACATCTCACCTGATTCCGCTTTCCCCTGACCGCCGCTCATGCGCAAATCTGAACCGGCGGCGTCCTCATGGCCTTTTCCAGCCTCAATTTCATGACAGCAGGCCCCCAAGATCAAGATTGCACGATTCATACGCTGTGACTGGTATTTTGGCAGAGAATCCGATATCATAGAGAGATGAAAGAAGGCATGAGGAATGAATCTGGAAAAACTGAATGAGATCAGGGCCGAGCTTCCGCCGCATGTGACGCTGGTCGCCGTCAGTAAGACGCGGACAAAGGCAGAGGTCGATGAAGCCTATGCGGCCGGATGCACGGTCTTCGGCGAGAACAAGGTCCAGGAGATCGCCGCAAAATATGATGAACGCTATCACTGGCACATGATCGGTCATCTGCAGCGAAACAAAGTAAAGCAGGTGCTGCCGCTGGTCGACATGATCGAAAGTCTGGACAACCTGCCCTTAGCCAAGGAGATCGAGAAGCAGGCGGCCAAGATCGACAAGGTCATCCCGGTGCTGGTGGAGATCAACATCTCCATGGAGCCAAACAAGACCGGCATCCCGGCCGGCGACTGTCTCTCGTTTGTCAAGACATGCCGGGAGCAGTTTCCGCACATCGATATCCAAGGCCTGATGTGCGTCGGCCCCAACACGGATGATCAAGCTGCGATCGAGGAATGCTTTGAGCAGGTGCATCAGCTGTATCTGCAGCTGCAGGAAGAATATGGCAGCGAACAGATCCGCTGGCTCTCCATGGGCATGAGCGCAGACTGGAAGCTGGCTCTCGCCCATGGCTCCAACATGGTGCGCATCGGCTCTTCCATCTTCGGACCGCGGGATTACTCACCAAAAGAGATCAAAGAATGAAAACAGACGGCAGGTGTCTTTTGACATCCATGCCGTCTGTTTTCATGAGAACCATTTTTGATTTTGTATGATCAAAGGATGATCCGGATGGATATGCCGGGCCTGTGCAAACCAGGCCTTGGCCAAAGATCGCTGGTCCCGGTAATAATAAAGGATCGCCAGCTCCAAGCTGGGGATGAAACAGTGATCATCCTCTTGTTCAAAACCGCCGCGCCGTGTGCAGTGCAGTGACTGCCTGAACCAGTATTCCGCCTCTTCATCCCGGCGGTCATGCAGGAACCAGAACCCGAGCGCATTGCAGAGGCGGGCACTCGGCGGGGCATAGAGGAAGCTGCGCACATAGGCTGAAAACGCTTCTTCGCGCCGGTTCATCTGAAGCAGGCAGCCGCCCAGATCCAGACAGGCCTGGATCTGGTCTTCGACCCAGCCATGTCCTTGCAGAAAGGCTTCATATTCGGCCGCGGCTTCCTCATACTGCGCATGCTGATACAGCTCTCGGGCGTAATAAAAGCGATCCCGGGGAGAAAAGCGTTCTCCCTCCGCCTTCATCTTCCGGAATATCCGCAGATTGCGCTGAGGATCGTTGACTTGCAGCTTGCGGTGCCGGATGACGATGTCGGAGTGCATGATCTTTCCTGAAGGCTCGATGCTCTCATGCACCCTGCCCTTCCACAGGAAATGATCCTTCCGCCTGAGCAGACGCTCCCGCTCGAACACCACAGGCGCTTCATGTTCTTCATGCTGCATCTCATAACGCATCATGACGACGGAAACAGACTCATCCATCGTATCCTTCAGCTGCTTCAGCTTTTCCTGGTCTTCCTCGCTGATGACATCATCTGCGTCCAGCCAGAACTGATAATCACAGGATGCCTTGGAAAAGGCAAAGTTTCTGGCTGCCGCAAAATCATCCTGCCAGGGAAAGGAAAACACCTTCGCTCCCATCTCTTCGCATATGGATACGGTTTGGTCCCTCGATCCGGTATCCGCCACGATGATCTCATCCGCAAACACGCGCACACAAGCAAGACAACGCCTGATCACGGCTTCCTCATCTTTGACGATCATGCAGACACTGACTGTAGCCATTCGTCCCCTCCTTATGTAAGACCACCGGAATAGTGGTCATGAAAGCTTGTTGATCATCAGGATGCTGTCGTTGAAGTGCGTGCCGCCCAGTGAATTCTTGAGGAACAGCGACGAAGCAGACGCTGCGTAGAAGACGCCGAAGCCGCTGAGCGGCTCTGTATCCGCGTTGCTCGATACCGTGGCGCTGTCCTGTGTATGCGGGAGCGTATCCCCGTCAAAGATGATCATCGTTTCCGCAGTGACCGGATAAGAAGGCGCAGAAGGCACGCTCACATTCGTCTGATAATACACCTCATAGATGCCCGGCTCCGTGATCTCAAAGAACGGAGATCCCGGCGTATGCGTGATGGCCGTTCCGGTGCTCGACAGATTCTGATAGAAGCTCAGCGTGCCATTGGCAGATACTGCGGTATCGTTGTCATTCGCCGAGGTCAGTGAATTCTGCGGGCCGCCAGGACCGGTCGCACCAGTGGCGCCAGTTGCACCGGTAGGACCTGTTGGGCCAGTCGGACCTCTTTCTCCCTGTGAACCAGTGGCGCCAGTCGGACCAGCCGGACCAATAGCGCCCGTGGGACCGGTCGGACCTGTCGGACCAGTAGATCCTCTCTCTCCCTGTGAACCGGTGGCGCCAGTCTGGCCAGCTGGACCAATAGCGCCCGTGGGACCGATAGGACCTGTTGGACCGGTAGATCCTCTCTCTCCCTGCGAACCGGTGGCACCGGTCGGACCTGTCGGGCCTCTCTCTCCGGTATAACCCCTTGGACCAGCCGGACCGGTCGGACCCGTTGGACCGGTGGAACCAGTCGGACCAGTTGCGCCAGTTGTACCGCTCATCCCCTGCGATCCGGTTGCGCCTGTGGGGCCGGTTGGGCCTGTCGCACCGGTCATGCCCTGGATCCCTGCCGGACCTTGCGGGCCCTGGGGTCCTTGCAGCCCTGCTTCACCAGCAGGACCGGTCGGGCCGGTCATGCCTCTGGCGCCCTGCGGACCAGTACATCCCGTATTGCCTTTTGCGCCGGTTGCACCAGTCGGGCCTGTGGGGCCAGTGGGACCAGTCGGGCCCCTCTCTCCTCTCTCTCCCTGCGGTCCTTGCGGACCATAAGGTCCCTGGACGCCCTGCGGACCTCGAGGGCCGCATTTCCCTTCCGGACCAGCAGGGCCGGTCACCCTCTGCGGGCAGCATTCCGGTCTGCATGGATCAAAGCACGGACACTCGCATTCCCAGCATTCAGATGACTGACAGCAAAAATGTTCATTCTTGCAATCCATATCACACTTTTTGTATCTCACGCGATTTCCTCCTTCCACTCTCTGGTTCAATTCAGACTATGTGAAGTTTTCCTGCACGTCTGGGCATGCGCCGAAAAAAAAGCAGTCCAGCATAGACTGCAATGATCGATCACATCGGATGGATGATTTTCCTGTGTACATTTCCCAGGAAAAACAAGCTGATCAGCGCGCTGATGACTTCCGTGATCAAAAAGGCCCACCAGCACATGTCCAGACCAAACGAAGAGGCAAGGACATAAGCAAGCGGAAGCAGGATGATCATCTGCCGCAGCAGCGTGACCACCAGGGAAAACAAAGAGCGGTTCAGCGACTGGAACACTGCGCACAGCACCATGGAGATGCCGGCAAACAGGAACGACAATGAAATCGTCTTCAATGCCGGTATGCCGATCGCAAGCATTTGCTCGCCGGCCTCAAACAGCATCAGCAACCGATCGGGGAACAGCTGGAACAACAAGGTGCCGATGAGCATGATCCCGGCCGCAAACCAGAGCGAGAAGCGGATGGCCTGTGT
>OLNO01001616.1_pt1 | contig 17720 bp, 17 predicted proteins | sample 1672861 | NCBI WGS metagenome assembly OLNO01 (sample SAMEA3136731, study PRJEB25190) | human gut metagenome | reverse complement strand
ACGGGATGTCGTTGTATTCGCGGACGATCATGCCGCCGATGGTCGGGAACTTCGTCTCGTAGTCCTCCTCGGCCGTACCGTAGTTGCCGATCAGCGGGTAGGTCATCACCACCGCCTGATCCGTGTACGAGGGGTCGGAGATGATCTCCTGATAACCGACCATCGAGGTGTTGAAGACGATCTCGTTGATCGACTCCCGATCCGCCCCGAAGCCGTAGCCGTAGAACTCCCGGCCGTTCTCCAGGACAATTTTTTTGGTGTAGGGTTTCATTATCGAATGGTTTTCATTGTTTCGTCTTCATAGACCGGACGGCCGTCCACGACCGTGAGCACGGCGCGTCCATGCACGGGCCAGGCGGCAAAGGGCGTGGCGCGCCCCTTCGAGCGGAAGGCCGCCGGCTCGATCTTCCACGCCGCATCGAGGTCGAGCACCGTGAAATCGGCCGCATCGCCCTCTTCAAGCCGTCCGCCGCCCAGGCCGAAGAGCTGGCGCGGATTCACAGACATGAGCTCCACGAGGCGCTCGAGCGTGATGACGCCCCGCCGCACGAGGTACTCGTAGAGCAGCGGGAAGGCGCACTCGAGCCCCACGATGCCCATGGCGCTGCGGGCCAGGCCGCGCAGCTTCTCCTCGGCCGTGTGGGGTGCATGGTCCGTGGCGATGACCTCGATCGTGCCGTCCTGAATGCCGGCGATGAGCGCCGCGCGGTCCTCGCGGCTGCGGATCGGCGGGTTCATCTTGAAGCGCCCCTCCTCGCGCAACTTCTCGTCGCAGAGCAGCAGGTAGTGCGGCGCCGTCTCGCAGCTCACGCGCAGCCCCCGGGCCCGGGCCTGCCGCACCAGCTCGACACTCTCCCGCGTCGAGACGTGGCAGACGTGGTACCGGCACCCGGTGCGGGCCGCCAGCTCGATGTCGCGTTCGACCTGCCGCCACTCGCTCTCGGACGAGATGCCGCGGTGGCCGTGTTCGCGGCAGTAGACGCCGTCGTGAATGTAGCCGCCGTGCAGCAGCTCGTCGACCTCGCAGTGGGCCACGATCGGCTTGTGAAGGGCCGCGGCGCGGCGCATCGCCTCCTCCATGAGTTCGGCGGACTGCACGCCGCGTCCGTCGTCCGAGAAGCCGACGACCTCGGGCGCCAGCGCCTCCAGGTCGGCCAGGGTGCCGCAGCCGCGCTGCCCCTTCGTGATGCAGCCGTAGGGCAGCACGCGCACCACGGCGTCGCGGCGGATCAGGTCGGTCTGCACGTGCAGCGCCTCCAGCGAATCGGGCGCCGGATTGAGGTTGGGCATGGAGCAGACCGCGGTGTAGCCGCCGCGTGCGGCGGCGGCGGTGCCGGTGGCGATGGTCTCCTTCTGCGGGAAGCCCGGCTCGCGCAGGTGCACATGCACGTCCACAAGCCCCGGGACGACCCACAATCCCCGCAGGCTGACGACGCGGTCGTCGGCGCGCGGCGTGCCGGCGGGGACGATGCGTCCCTGCTCGACGGCCAGCGACCCCTCGTCGAAGCGGCCGCCGCGGTAGATCCGGGCTTCGGTGTAAACGGTTCTCATAAGATCAGGCGCCGGAGCGCAAAAAAATAGGGCAACCGAAAAACAGTTACCCTAATAAGACAATAATAATACCCGTATCCGCCGCAGACTGAAAACCCGACCAATAGTCGTGCAGCCGGAAAAACTGCGCCGAGAGGATGTCGTGGTTGCAATTCATAGGATACGGGGTAGCCATAATCGGTTACAAAGGTAAGGCTTTTTCGCGGAGCGTGCAAACCTTTGCAACGAAAAATTTTTCCGCCAGGCCGGCGCGGCATCCCGCCCGTCGCGGCAGACGGTCTCCGCTCGATCCGGAGCGGACCCGGGTCCGAGGTCCCGTCGGCAGGCGCCTGCGCACCATCCGGCCCTTCGGCGGCCCCGTCCCGCGGAAATCCCCGCTTTCGGGGAGTGTGATTCCCGCAAAAAGCACTATCTTTGCCCGAAAACGGCGGACGGAGCCGGCTCGGACAAGCGGCCGTCCCGTCCCGCAGAGGAGACACTTATGGAACAGAACATTCTCATACCCCTGCTGCTCACGCTCGGCGCCGGACTGGCGACGGGCATCGGCAGCGCCATCGCCTTCTTCGCCCGCCGCACGAACAAGCGGCTGCTGTCGTTCTCGCTCGGCCTGTCGGGCGGCGTAATGGTCTACGTCTCGTTCGTCGAGCTCTTCCAGCAGGCCAACGCGACGCTCGCCGCCGAATGGGGCTCGCGCGCGGGAGGCGCCGTCACCGTGGCGGCCTTCTTCGCGGGCATTCTGCTCATCGGCATCATCGACCGCCTCGTCCCCTCGGTCGAAAACCCCCACGAGGCACACAGCGTCGAGGAGATGGAGGCGCGGCCCCGCAATACGAAGCTCATGCGCATGGGGCTGCTCACGGCGCTGGCCATCGGCATCCACAACTTTCCCGAAGGCATCGCCACCTTCGCCTCGGCCGTCGACGACGTGACGCTCGGCGCCGCCATCGCCGTGGCGATCGCCATCCACAACATCCCCGAGGGCATCGCCGTCTCGGTGCCGGTCTACTACGCCACGGGCAACCGCCGCAGGGCCTTCCTGCTGTCGCTGCTCTCGGGGCTCGCCGAGCCCGTGGGGGCGCTGCTCGCCTACCTCGTGCTCATGCCCTTCATGACGCCGACGCTCATGGGCTGCATCCTCGCCGCCGTGGCCGGCATCATGGTCTTCATCTCGATCGACGAGCTGCTGCCCGCGGCCCGCGAGTACGGCGAGGCCCACACGTCGATCTACGGCGTCGTGGCCGGCATGGCCCTGATGGCCGTCAGCCTGCTGCTGCTCGCATAAACCTTCCGAAAACCCCAAAAAACGCTGTAACACAATGGATATTCTGCTTCTTATCGTCGGCCTGGGGCTGATCCTCGCCGGCGCGAACTTTCTGACGGACGGCTCCGCGGCCGTGGCCCAGCGGCTGCGCGTTCCGGAATTCATCATCGGTCTGACGATCGTCGCCGTCGGCACCTCGACCCCCGAACTGGTGGTCTCCGTGCTCTCGGCCATTGCCGGCAAGAGCGACGTGGCGATCGGCAACATCGTCGGCTCGAACATCTTCAACGTCTTCGTCATCCTGGGCATCTGCGCCCTGATCCGCCCGCTGCCCCTCACGCGCAGCACCATCCGCCGCGACATTCCGATCGGCATGGTCGTCTCGCTGCTGCTCTTCGTACTGGCGTCGGACGCCCTGCTGCACCTCGGCCCGACCGACCGGCTGGGCCGCGGCGACGGTATCCTGATGCTCATACTCTACATTGCGCTGATGTGGTACACGATCCGCGCCGCGGGTCGCACCGAGGAGACACCGGCCGAAGGCGCGAAGGCCCCGATGGCGGCATGGCTCGCCGCGGTGATGATCGTCGGCGGCCTGGCCGGGCTGGTCTTCGGCGGCGAGCTCTTCCTCGACAGCGCCACGGCACTCGCCCGGCAGCTGGGCGTCAGCGAGTCGGTCATCGCCATCACGCTCGTGGCGGGCGGCACGTCGCTGCCCGAACTGGCCTCGTCGGTCGTCTCGCTCGTCAAGGGCAGGGCCGACATGGCGCTGGGCAACGTCATCGGCTCGAACATCGCCAACATCCTGCTGATTCTGGGTTTGAGCGCCACGATCAACCCCCTGACCATGGGCGGCATCACGACGACCGACCTCGCGGTGGTGATCCTCACGTCGCTGCTCCTCTTCCTGACGGCCTTCACGTTCCGCCGCAGGGCCGTGGACCGCTGGGAGGGGGTGATCTTCCTCGTGATCTACGCCCTCTACATCTGGCAGCTCGTCAGGTAACGGTCGAGCAGGCGCGGCACGGCATATTCGCCGAGTGCCGACGCCGACACGGCGGCTGCGGCCGCATCGGGCGTCAGCTCCGGAACCTCGATCCGGTAAAAGGTCGCATGGAGGGTCTGATGTGAAAGCTGGTGGCGCGGCATCGCAACGCTCCGCACCAGGTGCCACGACGGCCCGACCCAGCGCCGGAACGGCTCCGTCGCGATCAAATCGCCGAACTCCGCGGCGGCGGGGGTCTCCACCATCGGGAACTCGTAAAGCCCCTGCCAGATGTCGCCCGCACCGCGGCGGCACAGCACCGTCCGCTCCCCGCAGGTGACGTGCAGGTAGTTGAACCAGCGGTCGCGCGTCTGCGTGCGTCCCCGCTTGACGGGACGTGCGGCGATGCTCCCGGCAGCACGGGCCAAGCAGCGCTCCCCGAAGGGGCAGTCGCCGCACTGCGGCTGTGCGGGGGTGCACTGCAACGCCCCGAAATCCATGATCGCCTGATTGTACAGTCCCGGACGTTCCCGGTCGAGCAGCCGCTGCGCCAGTTCGGCAAAGGCCCGCTTCCCGGCCGCCGTGTCGATCGGGGTCTCCAGGTCAAACAGCCGTGCCAGCACGCGGTAGACATTGCCGTCGACAACGGCGCAGGGCACATTCCACGCCGCCGAGCAGATCGCCGCGGCCGTATAGTCGCCCACGCCGCGCAGCGAACGCACGGCGCTCACCTCCGCGGGGAACACCCCGCCGAACCGTGCGACGACCTGCCGCGCAGCGGCATGCAGGTTGCGGGCCCGGCTGTAGTAGCCCAGCCCCTGCCACAGTTTGAGCACCTCGTCCTCCGAAGCCGCGGCCAGCGCCCGCACGTCGGGGAAGCGCTCGACAAAGCGCCGGTAGTAGTCCAGCCCCTGCGCCACGCGCGTCTGCTGGAGAATGACCTCCGAGAGCCAGATGCGGTAGGGATCGCGCGTGCGGCGCCACGGCAGGTCGCGCCCGCAGCGGGCGTACCAGTCGAGCAATATGTCGGAAAAATCCTCCATGACGCAGGCAAAGGTACGACAACGGAACCGAATTTGAAGTATCTTCGCAAAAAATCGACATCCTTATGGAGAACACACCCTACACGCTGCATCACGACACGGCCGCCCGGCGCTACTTTTTCGAGATCGACGGACACCGCGCCTACATCGAATACGAAGAGCGGCCCGGCGCGCTGGCGCTGACCCACACGATAGTCCCCGAGGAGCTGCGCGGAGGCGGCATCGCCGCGGTGCTTACGCAGGCCGTGCTGGAGGAGGTACGCACGCGGGGGCTGCGCATCGTGCCGGAGTGTTCGTATGTCGTCCGCTACATCGAGCGCCACCCCGAGTGGCAGAAGATCGTGGCAAGGGAGTAGTCCCTCTGCCGGAGACCGGAATTTGTATTGTCAATATCCTTTGCCGCCCGTGGCGGCACCACGAATCCGCACTCTCGTTTGACGCGGAAAAAGAGGGTGCGGGCTGCGGCGCGTCCGCCACGGGGTGGCGCATAGGCTTGATCTTGCGCGCCCCGTGCAGCGCCGCGGCTCGCGCACTCCCGCGGAAAACGACGTGCGGAGGCTTTTGGTACTTTTGGCCTCAAAAGTACATGAACAATCTTTTTTCTTTTCCTCTGCTTTTCGGTGGCGAAAAGCAGCAAAAAGCCACCCGACCGATTCCGATGTCGGCGTCCGAAAGGCTGATAGCGGCGTCGGGCGACTGCGCGGGTTTGCAAGCAAACCGTCCCCGCCGCTGTCGCTTTCAGCCCTCCGTCCGCTTTTTCGCCATCGGAACCAAGTCGGGAATCGCCTTGCGGAAAAAGAAAAAATGGAGTTGCGAGGGTGGTTGGTTTTGCGAAACAAAAGTGACACGCAGCCGGAGGCGGGCAGGACAAGTAAGTTGATACGGGCTTCCAGAGCGCATCGTATAATTAATAATGCCGCCGCTGGCGGCACAATAAATCCGCACTCTCGTTTGACGCGGAAAAAGAGGGGGCGGGCTGCGGCGCGCCCGCCACGGGGTGGCGCATAGGCTTGATCTTGCGCGCCCCGTGCAGCGCCGCGGCTCGTGCACTCCCGCGGAAAACGACGTGCGGAGGCTTTTGGTACTTTTGGCCTCAAAAGTACAAGAAAGAAACTCTTTTCTCTTTCTCTGCTTTTCGGTGGCGAAAAGCAGCAAAAGCCACACGACCGATTCCGATGTCGGCGACCGGAGGACTGAAAGCGGCGTCGGGCGACTGCGCGGGTTTGCAAGCAAACCGTCCCAGCCGCTCTCGCTTTCAGCCCTCCGTCCGCTTTTTCGCCATCGGAACCAAGTCGGGGATCGCCTTGCGGGAAAAAAGAATGCAGGGGTGCATTGCCATATAGAAAAAATGCCGCCAACGGCGGCACCATGAATCCGCACTCTCGTTTGAGACGGAGAAAGAGGGTGCGGCACCCTGCTTCCGCCGTCGAAAGTCCCGTTTCATACAGTCTCCCCACCGGACAAAAACAAAATGCCAAACCCCGGCAGAAATTTTCCGTTGAAAAATTTGGTTTACAAAATAAACTACTTTATATTTGCATCAGAGATAAAAACCGAGCCCCGCTCACAAACCAAAAGCCATGGAGACGATACAAACTGCCCGCAACGACCGCCGCGCCCGATTCGCACGCCGCTTCGCGCGCAACGTCATTACCTATGCCGTAATCTGCGGATTCCTCACACTCGTCAATGCCCTGACGTCGCCCCACTACTGGTGGGTCGCATGGGTGGCCGGAGGCTGGGGCCTTGCCCTGCTGCTGCCCCTGCTCTTCCACCTGGTCGGTTGCGACGAAGAGGAAGACGAGGCCAAATAACCCGATACACAACACCCAATCCCCACCGCCATGAAACGAATACTGACCTGTGCGGCCCTGCTGCTCGGCGCGGCGGCCGCAGCCGAAAATCCGAAAGTCACGATTACGGGGCTGCGCTCCGACCGGGGGCTCGTCCTCTGGACTCTCCAGGGTGCGGACAACACGCACCGGCAGGGCATGGAGCAACCCGCCGCCGGGCAGGCGGTCATCGAACCCGGCCCGATCCGCGCCGACTCGGCCATGCTCTACGTGCTGCACGACGAAAACGGCAACTACCGCCTCGACTGCCGTGACGACGGTACACCGAATGAGGGGGTCGGTTCGTTCGTGATCCGCCGCGACGACCCGGCCGGGGAGATGTCGGTCGAACTCCGCTACGATTTCGGCCCGAAGGCCGCGGACGGCACTCCCCAGCAGGTCTCCGCACCGCAATCCGGCAACGGGAAATAACCGCAAACCCAACCCGCAAATTTCAAAACGCACCGCATAATGGAAGAGAGAAAACTCGACGCGCAGGAGAGCATCGAACTCATCACGCGCATGATCCGCAACACGCGCCGGCGGCTCGAGCACAACGCCGGACGCCCGTTCCTCGTCTGGGGCTACACCACCGTGGCAATCTCGCTGTTCAACTACCTTATGCGGATCAACGGGGCCGATCACGAATGGTCGCTGAGCTGGTTCCTGATCCCCGTGCTCGGCGTGGTGCTGATGCGCCTTTTCCCCGCGAAAAAGAGCACCGAGCCCCGCACCGAGATCGACCGCATCGTCAACGCCCTGTGGCTCGTCTGCTCGCTGGCGCTCATCCCGATCTTCGTGATCTGCCTCTTCCACGGATGGCTCTACCGCACAAGCCTCTTCATGATGATCGCGCTCACGATGGCAATCGGGACGGCTGCCACGGGACTGATCGTCCGCTCGAAGGTCTACGCCGTCAGCGGGCTGCTCGGCATGGCACTCTCGACGCTCTTCGCCTTCAACGACTTCGCAATGAAGTCGCGGTTTGCGTCGCAGGCCGTTCCGGGGCAAGAGGGCTTCCTCGCGCTGCACAACGAGATTCTGATCTTTGCGGCAATCTTCGTCGTCATGATGATCATCCCGGGGCACATCATCAACTACCAGAACCGCCGCGAAACGAAGTGATCATGCAGACCGCACCCCATACGGGTCTCCCGTCGAAACCCCGACAAACCCGCCTCGCCGCCCGAAGTCCGCATCCCGGACCGGACGCTACAGCGAAGGCAAAACCGCACCGCCATGTTCAGGGAGCTTAATCCGCTGCTGCATTCGGAGCTGCGGCTGGCCGTAATGTCGATCCTCATCGGGGTCGAAAGCGCCGACTTCGTCTTCATCCGCCAGCAGACCGGCGCCACGGCCGGCAACCTCTCCGTGCAGCTGGACAAGCTGTCCCGGGCGGGCTACATCACCGTGGAAAAGACCTTCCGGGGCAAGATGCCCTGCACGGTCTGCCGCATCACTGATGCGGGGCGCGACGCCTTTGCGGAGTATGTCGAGGCGCTGCAAAGCTACATCCGGCCGAAGTAAGGCCGCCGCGCATCCCGACACGCACAGGCCCAGCCCGCGAACTCACGGGGCGGGGCCGCACGGATCGCGCGCGGAACGGAAGGGTCGCGAAAACCGTGCTCGGAGCTGAAAGCGGCTGCACGAATCGCGCGCGGAACGGAAGGGTCGCGAAAACCGTGCTCGAAACGAAAGAAAGGCCGCAGAAATCACGCGCCGAACAGACGGGCCGCAGAGACCGCACGCGGAGCGGAAAGGAGCCGCACGGATCGCACCGAAAGGGCTGCGAGGGGCTTGAAAGAGCCCGGGAACGCGCGGAAGGGCCCCGCGGGAGGTGCGCCGCACGGAAAAATTCGGGCCGGGGTGTATCGCACGATACATCCCGGCCCGAACTGTCGCAAGGGAAGCTCCAGAAAGGGAGCTCCGAACTACTGCTGTGCGCCGGATTCCGCCTCCTGCATGAGTTTCTGAATCTGCTTCTCGGCCTCCTCCAAAAGTGCCTTGGACTGCTTTTTCGCCTCATCCACCAGGGCGTCGCCGGCCGCTTCGGCCGCGATCTTCGCCAGCGTCCCCTTCTTGGCTGCGGCATCGACAAGCTTCTGCCGCTGCGTCTCGGCCGCCTCGACGAGCTTTTCGCCCGCCCGCTGCGCCTCCTCGCGCAGGGCGGCTGCCCGCGTCTGCGTATCGTCCGAGAGCAGGCCGCCGCGGCCGCCCGTCAGGTTGTCTATCTGTTCCGAGACAACATTCGAGACCACCTGCTCGACCGTCTCCTGCACGCCCAGCGTGATCTTCGGCGAGGTGAACGTGCCGCCGATACCGACGTTGACCGCCCCCAGCACGCCGCCCACACCGGCCGGAAGGGTCACCTTCGCCGTGTAGTCGATCGTCCGGTCGAGCCCCGTGGTGCCCGACATGTTGACATTCACGTCACCCATCTTCAGGTCGAAGGGCTCCGTGGTGACGCGCCCGTCCTTGATCGAGAAGCGGATCTTCAGGTCACGCGCCTCGATGCGGCGCAGCTTGTCGTTCTTCAGCAGGTCGGCCAGCTTGTCGAAGGCCTCGACCCCCTCCACGCTGACATTCTCGGAGCTGAGCTCGCCCTGCGCCGTCAGCGACATGAGGTCGGGCGACATCGCGGCATCGAGCGTCGTCCGCATGTCGATCGAGAGCGAATAGTCGCCGCTCGCCTTCTCGAAGATCGGCGCCAGTTGACGCACCGCCTCGATCTCCTCAAAGGTCCGGGGGAAGGAGGCCTTCGCGATCGAGGCCGCAAGCGAGAGGGTCGGATGCGCAGGATCGGCCGCCGTGGAGTAGCGTCCCGAGGCCGATGCCTTGCCACCGAAGAGCTGCAACCCCAGCCGGTCAAGCGACAGCGTGCCGCCGGCCACGGACATCTCACCCGCAATATCCGTAATGACCATCTTCTCGAAGAGCACCTTCTTCAGCTCGGCATTGAGCGAGAGATTCAGATTCTTCGGCACGACGATGGCCTGCGCGGGCGCCGCGGCGGCCTCTTCGGCCGGCTTCTCCGCATCGGCGGACTCCGCTTCGGCGGACTCCGCTTCGGCGTCGGCGGGAACAGCCGCCCGGATTTCGTTCAGATCGAGCAGGTCGGACTTCACGTAGAGGCGGCCCGCAAGCTGCTCGCCGCGCATCAGGTACCCCAGGTAGCCCGTCAGCTGTCCGGTGGCCGACAGATCGCTGCCGCCCACCGTGACGCCGAACTCGCCCAGAGTCATGGCCTGCGGCGAGATCGTGGCGGCAGCCCGCCGGATGAAGACCTCGGGCAGCTGCTGCACGTGCAGTCCGAGCTGCTCGACGACGAGCGATCCCGACGCCGAGATGCGCTCGTAGCGTCCGCTTTCGACGTCGGACATGCGGCCCGCGAGTTTCATCGACGCTGCGATGCGGCCCGCCAGGTCGATCCCCTTCTCCAGCGGATAGACCTCACGGATGGCCCCCAGATCGACCCGTCCGGAGAGCGTCGCCCGGAACGTGGGGTCGCTCATGAGATTCGTGGCGTAGCCCGTGGCCGAGAGGGAGTTCCCGGCCATCTTCAGGCCGAATTCCGAGATCTCGACCTCGGTCTTGTCCAGCTCGCCGCCCGCATTGGAGACCTTGGCCGCGATGTTGATGTCCGTCACGGCCTTCGGCAGCGAGGAGTACTGGAAGCTGCCGTTGTGCACCTCGGTCTTCAGCTCGAAGGCCGGGAGCTGCGCCCCGTGCATCTGGCCGCGCGCCCAGAGCTCCATCGAAAGCTCGCCCGACGCCGCCAGACTGCGGAATTCATGCTTGTAGAAGGCCGGGATGAGCGAGAGCAGGTCCTTGAAGCGAACCTCGCTGCATCCGGCACTGACGTCCATCGCCAGCGCATCGCCGACCTGCTGCACCCAGCCGTCGAGACGCATCTCGATGGCATTCAGCCGCAGCGTGTTGCGCGAGAAGGTGAAGCGCCCCTCGGCCAGATCGGCATCGATCTCGGCATCGAGGGCCAGTTCGGCGTCGTGCAGCAGCGGCACCCCGCCCTGCGTGAAGTCAACGCCCCCGGCCAGCAGGTCGAGATCGAGCTGCGTGCTTTCGGCCGACATGTCGCCCGAAAGACGCAGCGAGAGGGGTGCCGTCCGCAGCTCCATGCCCGTCGAGTCGTCCTCGTAGCGGATGACGGCATCCGTCAGGCGGAAGTCACGCACCGAAAGGCGGAACGACGACGGGGCGGACTCCTCCGCGGCGGTCGTGTCGGCCGGCTCCGAAGGCTTCATCACATCCCAGTTGACCGCACCGTCGGCCAGCTTGTGCGCATGCAGGGCGGGCGAGGCGAGGATGATCTTGCGCACCTCGAAGCCCTCGTCGCCCACGAGCGACATGAGGTTCACGACAACCGTAATGCGCCGGGCCGCAACGATCGTGTCGCCCTCGAAACGGTCCGTCCCGACGAGCGTCAGCCCCTTGAGGTTCAGCGACGCATTGGGAAAGTTGCGCAGCAGGCTGATGTCCAGCTTCTCGAAGTCGAGCCGCGCCGCCAGCATCGCATTGGCCTCGCGCTTGACGATGTCGCCGATCTTGCCGCGCAGCAGCAGCGGCGTGACGATCGCCACCACCAGCACCACGGCCACCACCGTTGCCGTAATTTTCAGAAATCTCTTCATATTTTCTCTCTTTTAAGGGTGAAGACCGAGGTCTCCGCCTCCACGAATCCCACTTTCCGATACAGGCTCCGGGCCGCCGTGCGGGCCGCCGACGAGGTGAGCATCACGCAGTCGGCCTCTTCCCGGCGCGCCCGTTCGAGCGCCGCGCGCACCAGCGCCTCGCCCGCGCCGCTCCCGCGCGCCGCGGCATCGACGACCACATCCTCGATCCACGCCTTGCGGCCCGAAGGGGCGTCGTACCACGCCAGGGTCAGCATCCCGACGATGCGGCCGTCCTGCCGTGCAACAAGCAGCGCCGCCGCGGGCGACGCGCAGAGCCGCCGCAGCAGCCCGGCGGAGGGTGCGCCCAGGTGCGCGGAGAGCTGCGGCATGAGCCGCGCGACCGCCTCGCACAGCGAGGGCGTGATCGCGATCTGTTCTTCCACGGTCGTTTCCATCGCTTTCAGGTGCCTGCAATCCATCGCAAAGATAATCTTTTTGGCGGAATTGCATGCACGAACGCGGCAATCTCGCAAAAAAAGGTTAATTTTGCCCCGCGCAAGGTTCCGCAACGACGGCTTCCGACCGTCGGGATCAAAAGGGAATGCCGTGCGAATCGGCAACAGTTCCCGCTGCTGTGAGTTACACCCTGCGTTCCGGCATCTCGGCCACTGTCCCCGCACGGGAACGGGAAGGCGCCGGAACGGTAACGAGTCAGAAGACCTGCCTACGGCGCCACGAAACGCAACGCAACCCTGCGGAGAATGGGGTGACGCGCCCGCCGACGAGAACCGGCTCCGGTCACGTGCTCCCCGCTCCCCGCACCGAAACTGCCGAAACGACCCGCGATGAGACGCTGGAGAGATATTGCCGCCTGCTGTGCGGCCGCGGCACTGACCGCGGCCTGCATGGACTACGGACCGCTCGACGAGGAGGCCTTCGCCACCTCGGGCCGCGGCGTCTTCATCACCTGCGAGGGCAACTTCACCTGGGACAACGCCTCGCTCTCGTACTACGACCCTGCGACGCGGCAGCTCGAAAACGAGGTCTTCATCCGCGCCAACGGCATGAAGCTCGGCGACGTGGCCCAGTCGATGAGCCTGCACGACGGCCGCGCCTACGTCGTGATCAACAACTCGGGCGCGGTCTACGAGATCGACCCGGCGACGTTCCGCCTGAAGGGGATCATCGAGGGGGTCGTCTCGCCCCGCTACCTGCTCTTCCCGAACGACACGACGCTCTACGTCACGGACCTCTACGATCCGCGCATCACCGTCGTCGACTCCCGCACGAACCGCATCCGGGGCCACATTCAGACCAACGGCCACAAGTCGACCGAGCAGATGGTGCAGTGGGGCGACGAGGTCTTCGTCAACTGCTGGTCCTACGACAACAAGCTGCTGGTCATCGACACCCGCACCGAACGGCTCGTCGACTCGATCAGCGTGGGACGCCAGCCCTCGTCGCTGGTCATCGACCGCAGCGGCCGGCTCTGGACCCTGACCGACGGGCTGAACGAGCCGGCGATCCTCTACCGCATCGACACCGCGACGCGGCGCATCGAGCGGACGTTCGACTTCCCGGCGGGCGACCACCCGGCGCGCCTGGCCCTCAACGGGCGGCGCGACACGCTCTACTTCATCAACGGCGGCGTATGGCGCATGCGCATCGACGCCGAGCGGCTGCCCGACGCCCCGTTTCTGCCCTACGCCGGGACGATCTACTACGGGCTGGGGATCGACCCTGCGACGTCGGAGGTCTACGTCGCCGACGCCATCGACTACGTGCAGCACGGCGTCGTCTACCGTTTCACGCCGCAGGGCCGGGCCCTCGACACGCTGCGCGTGGGCATCGTACCCGGATCGTTCTGCTTCAAACCGTAAAATACCGTCAAGCCATGAAAAGATATGCACTGCTGATCCTCGCCGCGGCGGCCGCCGCCTGCAATTCGAGCGAGGAGTTCGTCTCCGCCCGCGTCTCGCAGGCTGCGGACCGCATCGTCGAATACACCCCCGCACCGGGGCAGTTCATCAACGAGCCCCAGAGCGGATTCACGGACGTGACGACCCCCGAAGCGGCGTGCGCCTATGCCGAGCAGCGGATCGCCCAGGGGGCCTACGTCTCGCTGGGCGGCTGGGGCGGCACGCTCGTGGCCCGCTTCGACGAGCCTGTCCCGGCGGGCAATGACTACGAGCTGTGGGTCCGCGGCAACACCTTCGACGGATCGTCCGAGCCGGGCGTCATCCACGTCATGCAGGACGAGAACGGCGACGGACTGCCCAACGATACCTGGTACGAGCTCAAGGGGAGCGAATACGGGGCATCGGACACCGGCTACGAGATCACCTACCTGCGCCCGGCGCAACCCGGCGACGACATTGCCTGGCGCGACAACCGCGGCGGAGAAGGGGTCGTCGCCCGCAACGAATACCACAAGCAGGAGAGCTACTTCCCGGCCTGGGTCGAGGGCGACGCCCTGACGCTGCGGGGGACGCTGCTCCCGAGCAACATCACGCAGGCCGACGACGGCCGCTACGTCATGGTCTCCTTCGGCTGGGGATACGCCGACAATGCGTCGAGCCGCGACCTGATCGGCGGCGTCAACTGCCTGCGCATCGCCAATGCCGTGACGGCCGACGGGGAGCCGGCCAACCTCACGCAGGTGGACTTCATCAAGGTGCAGACAGGCGTGAACGACGCCCGGCCGCTCATCGGCGAGATCTCGACCGAGGTGTGCGGCATCGGCTGCTTCCGCACCGTCACCCGCAAAGAGTAACCGCAGCGGTGTTCCGGAACGTCATCCTCCTCGTGCTCTCGGCTCTCTGCACGGCGACCGCCGCCGCGCAGGGCGACGCGACGGCGCGCAGCATCGACATCGAGCAGGTGGAGATCGCCGCGAGCCGTCCGATGAAGCAGATCGGCGTGCAGCGCACGCTGATCGACAGCACCGTCCTGCGCGAGAACATCACCTCGTCGCTGGCCGACGCCCTGACCACCGGAACGACCATCTTCATCAAGTCCTACGGCCGCGCGACGCTCGCGACGGCCTCGTTCCGCGGCACGGCACCCTCGCACACGCAGGTGACGTGGAACGGCATGAAGATCAACTCGCCGATGCTCGGGCAGGTGGACTTCTCGCTCATCCCCTCCTACTTCATCGACGACGCGGCGGTCTTCCACGGCGCCAGCTCGGTGGGCATCACGGGCGGCGGACTGGGCGGCGCCGTGACGCTGAAGACCTCGCCGCCCGCGGAGGAGGGGCTCTCGCTGCGCTACGTGCAGGGCGTGGGGTCGTTCTCGACCTTCGACGAGTTCGCCCGCCTGACCTGGCGCGGGAAGCGCTGGAGCAGCTCCACGCGCGTGCTGTGCAGCACCTCGGAGAACGACTTCCGCTACCACAACTACAACACCAAGCAGTTCGTCACGGACGAGAACGGCAACATCGTCGACAGCTACTACCCGCTGCAGCGCAACCGCGGCGGAGGCTTCCGCGACCTGCACGTGATGCAGGAGCTCTACTACACGACGCGCGGCGACGACCGGCTCTCGCTGGCGGCCTGGTACCTCGACTCGCACCGCGGGCTGGCGATGACCAGCGCCGAGCGCAACACCGACAAGCAGAAGCGCAACACGCAGGACGAGCGCACGCTGCGTGCCGTGGCGGCATGGCAGCGGCTGCGCGGCGGGCTGAAGACGGAGGTGCGCGGCGGCTACACCCACACCGAGATGCGCTACCTGATGCGCGTCGACGTCGAGGGGCAGGGCAACTTCTTCTCGGCGACCGATGCGCAGAGCCGCATCCGCACGCTCTTTGCCGAGGCCGAGGCCGAATACGCCCTCGGCGAGCGGTGGCTCTTCACGGGCAGCCTCTCCATGCACCAGCACGACACGCGCACGGGCGACCTCTCGCTCATCGACTACGTCACGGGCCAGCACGCCGATACGCTCTACCGCAAGCAGCGCTTCGAGGCCTCGGCCTTCGCCGCCGTGAAGTGGCGGCCCTACCCGCGGCTGGGCCTGGCGGCCGACCTGCGCTGGGAGCTCTACGGCGACCGCACGACACCCCTCATTCCGGCGCTCTTCGCCGATTATCTGCTCTCGCGGCGCGGCAACATCGTCGTGAAGGCCTCGGCGGCGCGCAACTACCGCTTCCCGACCCTGAACGACCTCTACTTCCGCCCGGGCGGCAACCCCGACCTCAAACCCGAGCACGGCTGGACGTGGGATGCCGGCGTCGAGACGGCACTCGAACGCGGAGCGCACAGCCTGAAGGCTTCCGTCACGGCCTTCGACTCCTATATCGACGACTGGATTCTCTGGATCGCCACCGCCAAGCAGGGCATCTACACGCCGGTCAACGTGCGGCGCGTACACAGCTACGGCATCGAGACGAAACTCACGGCCCGCACGGCGTGGGGCAACGGCTGGCAGGCCCTCTTCGACGGCAACTTCGCCTGGACGCGCTCGATCAACCGCGGCGACAAGTTCAGCGACGCGGACCGCTCGGTGGGCAAGCAGCTGGTCTACATCCCGGTCTACTCGGCAGCCTTCACCGCGCGGCTGCTGTGGCGGCGGTGGGAGCTCGACTACAAGTGGTGCTGGTACAGCGAGCGCTACACGATGACGGACAACGACCCCGGCGTGCTGGGGCGCGTGAAGCCCTATTTCATGAGCGACCTGTCGCTCGCCCGCAGCTTCGAGTGCGCGTGGGCGTCGTTCTCGCTCAAGGGCTGCATCCACAACCTGCTGAACGAGGAGTACGAAACGGTCCTCTCGCGACCGATGCCGCAGCTCAACGTCTCGTTCTTCCTGGGCATCACCCCCAAATTCCGCAAACGATGAACACGCTCCGTGAACGGCTCGTCGCCATGAGCGACCCCGCCTACCGACAGTTCAACGCCTCGCTGCTGCCGGGCGTCACCGACATGCTGGGCATCCGCCTGCCCAAACTGCGCGCGCTGGCCCGCGAGATCGCCCGCGGCGAGGCGTGGCGCGACCTGCTCCGCGACGGCGACATCCGCTACTTCGAGGAGCGCATGCTCCGCGGGCTGGTCATCGGCTACGTCCGCTGCCCGCTGGAGGAGCGGCTCGCACTGGTGCGGGACTTCGTTCCGACGATCGACAACTGGGCCGTCTGCGACACCTTCTGCCGGCGGCTGCGAAGCGACGAACGCGAACCGGTGTGGCGCATGATCCAGCCGCTGTTCGAGTCGCCGCGGGAGTTCGAGGCCCGCTTCGCCGCGGTGACGGCCCTCGGCAACTTCGTCGACGCGGAGCACCTCGACCGCCTCTTCGAGCGGCTCGAGGCCGTGCGCTGCGAGGCCTACTACGCCCGCATGGGCGTGGCATGGGCCGTGTCGGTCTGCTACGTGAAGTTCCCCGAGCGGACCGAAGCGTGGCTCGACCGGTGCCGCCTCGACGACTGGACCTTCAACCGTTCGCTGCAGAAGATCACCGAATCGTGGCGCGTGGACGATGCGGCCAAACGGCGCATCCGTGCCAGAAAACGTCCCGCAAAAAAGGGACTTCCGGAGGACAAATCGGCAAAATAATAGTATATTTGCATATATTTGCAACGACTGAAGACGAAACACCGACGCCATGCGCAAACTGGTAATTATTCCGACCTACAACGAAAAGGAGAACATCTCGGCGATGATCTCGAAGGTCTTTTCGCTGCCCGAACCCTTCGACATGCTCGTCATCGACGACGGATCGCCCGACGGCACGGCCGCCATCGTCCGCGAACGGCAGCGGGAGTTTCCCGACCGCCTGCACCTGATCGAACGCAAGGGCAAGCTGGGCCTCGGCACGGCCTACCTGGCGGGCTTCCGCTGGGGACTGGAGCAGGGCTACGACTACCTCTGCGAGATGGACTGCGACTTCTCGCACAACCCCGACGACCTGGTGCGGCTCTACCGCGCGGCGGCCGAGGGCTACGACGTGGTCGTGGGCTCGCGCTACGTGCAGGGCGTCAACGTCGTCAACTGGCCCATGGGGCGGCTGCTGATGTCCTATTTCGCCTCGATGTACGTGCGGCTGGTCACGCGCATGCCGCTGCGCGACGCCACGGCCGGCTTCGTCTGCTACTCACGCCGGGCGCTCGAGACGATCGACCTGGACCGCATCCGCATGAAGGGCTACGGATTCCAGATCGAGATGAAGTATACGGCCTGGAAGCTGGGCATGAAGCTGCGCGAAGTCTCGATCATCTTCACCGAGCGCCGCGAGGGGGCCTCGAAGATGTCGGGCGGCATCTTCGGCGAAGCCTTCTTCGGGGTCCTCGGGCTTCCGCTGCGCCGAATCCGCGGCCGCCGGTAATCCGACACGCCGTCCCGGAAAAATCCGCGCGGGCAGGAGATCGCTCCTGCCCGCGCGTCTGTTTTGCAACCGTCCGCCGCCGGGGCGCGGATCAGAAGT
>OLNO01001610.1_pt1 | contig 17764 bp, 17 predicted proteins | sample 1672861 | NCBI WGS metagenome assembly OLNO01 (sample SAMEA3136731, study PRJEB25190) | human gut metagenome | reverse complement strand
TCCAACTGTTCTTATCCGCGTTCGGTGTCCGGGGACAGCTGCGGCGGAACATGGCAGTATTGTACCGGAACCGTCTGTTATAAGGACGCTTCACGTTGCAGCACCTACTGCAAGAGCGACTATTTTCCGAACAAGTGCGACAACAAAAGCGACTGCAAAGGTATTTACTGCAACGGCTATTGTTCCGGCGACTGCACTCCGGCCTGCGTCGAAAGCTGTTACGGCGATGCAGCGCCGAAGAGCGGTGAAGGCTGGACGTCAACGCCCTGCACAACCTGCGACGGCGAAACATTGTACAACAACACGGCCAAACCCTGTCCAAGCGGTTACTCGACATCGGTTGATTCCTGCGATACGGCGGCCGGCTATCGTCTGACGACTTCCGGAAAATCAGGCGACGGCGTTTGCGGCAAATGTACAAATTCGTCCTGCCCGGACGGATATGACACCGCGGTTAAATCCTGCAAAACTTCCGACGGATATGTTCTGGAAACCAACGGCGTTTCCGGCGGACAAGCCTGCGGAAAATGTGTTCCGGCTCAATGCCCGGACGGATATTCTACCGACATTGTTTCCTGCGAAAGCGGCTATACGCTCACAACTTCCGGAAAATCGGGCGGTCAAGTTTGCGGAAAGTGTGATTGCAAACTTACATCGAGAGAATGCCCTACAGCTTATGAAGCAACATTATCATGTCAAAAAGATGGCTTAACTTATTATAAATGTGAACTTTGTCATCGCGAAGGCGGAAGTGCCGAAGGCTTATATTATTGCTATAACAACGACGGCAAACCAAGTTATGGCTTCACGCCGGTACAGGATGTTTCTGTTGTTTGTGGCGGTAAAAACTACAGAACCTCCTGCGGGTGTGAAACGGCCAGATTTCTCCATCGTCCTTATATCGGAACAACAGGCAGCGGTTATGTCAGCGAAATTTGCGGAGAACGCGGCTATCGCGGTAATTATGTTAATCACGAAAGCTGGTTTTACAGAGGCTATATCGCAGATGCATGCGACGAGAATGGCCGAGTTGTAGGTTTTAACGAATGTTCTGCTTATAAATGTGCCGACAGCGGGTTTAAAGTCGTGGAAGCACCGACTAGTACATGCGGCGTTAACGAAACTACATGCTGTTGCCCGGAAAATTATAACGGTACACCAAATTCTTCTATATGTAAGAGAGTTATTACTTTCGGTTATATTCCTTAAGAACAGCCCCTCTTTTGAGGGACTTTTTCCGACACCGGGCAATTAACCGATTTTTAACCGGTTTATGCCAAGCTTTTTGTATGTTCACATTTTGCCCGGCTGCCTCTTGCAAATTCGGAAAAGATGTGTTACATAATTGTTACGGAATAAGGAAATGGATGTTATATCATGATTATTGATAGTAACAATAAAAGTCAAAGAAGCATTTTGACCAACAAGTGCTTTTATCAGACGACGGCGCGCATAATGCGTGACTTTGAAGAAAAAGGCTATGCCAACTCCGCCGACGAAACGGCAAAAGTCATTGCGGCTTACCATGACCTTGTAAAGAAAAAAACAAAAAACAACTTCAATGCCGACTACAACGCCGCTTTTCAGAGAATTGACAATGCAATTCAGACGCTGGCCAACAAAGTCTTCTACGACTGCGACAAAAAAGCTCAGGACTATGCGTATCATTCTTTCGAAGAGTTTGACCACATCAATGCGATTGTCGGCCGGCAACATGTAAAAAAAGGTTCGCTGTAACAGCCGAAAAGTTTTATTTATCCGCCGTTTTCCGGCAGGATTGATACGCGCAAAAAACGCCCGAATTCTATCGGGCGTTTTTCTTAGTAGGGCAGATATCACTCATGAATTACTTCAATTGTCAATATAACATAAAAAAAGCGAAAAAATTATAAAACTTTTGTTACATTTGCTTTTTGGTCTTAAAATTTGCTGTTGCCAAATATAACTATTCGGCTATGCTTGGTTCATTCAAACCATCTATCAAGGAGAAAAAACATGCCGTTTATTACCATTGACACCAATGCAGAAGCCAAAGCGACCAAAACGGAACTTTCCGAACTGGTTGAGCTGGTTTCCGCCGAACTGAACAAGCCCAAAGACTATATCGCCGCCAAAATCAATACCGGCAAGCTGATGAGCTGCGGAGCCAATCCCGAAACCGTCGGCGCGCTGATTGAGATGAAATCCATCGGCTACAACGGAAAAATCGGCCAATTGGCCAAAGCTCTGACCGATTTCTGCGTACGGAAGTTCGGCTGCGAAGCGGAAGCCGTCAACATTCATTTCGTCGACATGCCGGCAACCAACGTTGCCAAAGGCGGACACACTTTCGGCTAGGCTTGTGCGTTTTTGCTCTATCGGCATTGCCAAACCGGCATTTTTGCGTTAGAGAATGAGTTATTCCGTACTTAATTATCAAAGGACTGTTTTATGAAAAAGATTTCATTAATCGGATGCGGCCGCTGGGGAACTTTTCTCGGCTGGTATGCCGGAAACTATTGCGGCTTCGATCAGGTCGACATGTATGACATTCCGACTTCGCCGAATTTCATCGAGCTTCGCGACACCCGGAAAAACCCTTATCTGAGCCTGTCCGACAACATGATTTTGCACGATAAAATCGAAGACGTGCTGAAAAATGACATCATCATTGTCTCCATCGGCTGTCAGCATTTTCGTTCGCTGTGCAGGCAACTGAACGGTTTTGACGTGCGCGGCAGAACTTTCCTTCTGGCGATGAAAGGTTTGGAAACGCCCAGCGCCGCCATTATGCACGACATCATGAAAGAAGAAATCCAGCAGAACATTCATATTGCCGTATTGGCCGGACCGGGACATGTTCAGGACTATATGAAAAAGGTTCCATCCTGCGCGGTTATCGACTCCTATGAGGAAGAAACCAAAGACATGCTGATTAAGAATCTGCAGAGCGAACTTATTCGCTTTTACTACGGTTCTGACCTTATCGGCAATCAAATCGGCGCCGCGTTGAAAAATGTCATCGGGCTGGCGGCCGGCATTCTTGATGGTCTGGAATGGTACGGTCTGAAAGGCGCCCTGATGGCGCGCGCCCCGATTGAAGTCGGCAGGTTTATCGCCCATTTCGGCGGCAATCCGCATACGGCCTATGGTTTGGCGCATTTGGGCGATTATGAGGCGACACTTTTTTCCAAGCACAGCCATAACCGTTCGTTCGGCGAGAGCTTTGCCCGCGGCGAAAACTTCGGCAAGCTTGCCGAAGGCGTGCCGACGCTGGAAGCCGTTAAACTGATTGCCGACCGCGAGAATATTGATATGCCGATTTGTCAGGCCTTATATAAAGTCATTTACGAAAAAGCCGACATCAAAAAAACAATCAGGGAAATGTTCAATCGCGACCTGAAACAGGAATTTGAACATATCTGCTAAGCAGAGAAGCCCCGAACGGGGCTTTTCTTTTACGGAGGAAAAATGAGCATTGAAAGAGTCCGCAAATATCTGCAACAATTCGGCCGCGGAGATGACATTATCGAAACGGCGGCCTCCAGCGCTACCGTCGAGTTGGCGGCGGCTGCACTCGGCGTTGAACCGGCGCGTATAGCCAAGACCCTGTCTTTTATGGCCAAAAGCGGCGTTATTCTTATCGTTGCGGCCGGGGACTGCAAAATCGACAACCGCAAATACAAAGAACTGTTCGGCTGCAAGGCAAAAATGCTTTCTCCGGATGAGGTTCTGCAATATACCGGACATGCCGTCGGCGGCGTCTGTCCTTTCGGCATTCCCGAAAACGTACGGGTTTATACCGACGTTTCGCTGCAACGATTTTCCACCGTCTTTCCGGCCTGCGGCAGCAGCAATTCTGCCATTGAACTGAATTGTGACGATTTGTTCCGTTTGTCTGACAGTCTTGGCTGGATTGACGTCGGCAAGCCTCAATAATATTAGACAAAAATGACGTTTTGTTTTGACAAAAACATCAATTCGTGTATACTTTAAAGAAAATGCGGAGAAAAGAAATGAGTGACCAAATCGACAAGATGTTGAAAGAGATGGAAGAGTTCAACAAAAAATACGGGCTTTCCACCGCCGGCCTTTCCTCATCTCCCTCTAAAAAGCCAACCAAGCCGAAAAAGAACGTTTTCAAAGACGCAAAAAAAATCGCCGGCGATACGGCTGTAGCCCTCGGAGTTGGTTTTGCCGGCGCCATGATGTTGAATGCGGCACCGACTGTCGGCGCTGTGGTAGTCCTTTTCGGACCACGCGAAGCAATAGCGATGAAAAGAAATTTTGTCAGCGCCTTGAACAAAGTAAAACAGGAAAGCCCGGAAATGAGCAAACTTAAACGTTTCCGCAAGGCTTTCTCTTTAGGAATGAAAGGTTACGTTAAGGAAAGGAAGCAGGATTTCCAACGGCGAAGAGTCGTGAAAAAAGAAGGTCTTGTTTCTGCGATCATAGCTCGTATCGACCGCAAGAATGAGGCTATAGTTGAGACTATGTTAAAACAAATGAGCAAAAAAAGCCGGGATTAATTCCCGGTTTCCTTTTTGTATTCCGCTACATCAATTCCGGGAAACAGCATATCGGCCAGCTGCCGGTAATGTTTGTTCAGGCGGCTGACTCCAAACTGATAACAATGGTTTTTATCAAGTCTTGTTTCAATTTCGGCATGACGGCGGAGATAATCTTTCAGTTTGTCGCCCATCAATTCGTCCTGCGATACCACGCGGACATTCGACGGCAGATACCTGCGAAAATATTCCTTAACCAGCGGATAATGCGTGCAGCCGAGAATCAGGCCGTCAACAGAGTCAAACTGCGCGGCATATTCTTTTGCCAACCGCTCGGCCGCGGCAAAGTCGTTTCCTTCAATAGCAGGCACCAGCTGCGGCGCGGCAATTTCCCGCACGGCAAGTTCCGGGCATATTTTATGCAGCTCGGTACGGTAAATATGCGAACGCACAGTAGCGTTAGTGGCAATAACCCCGACGCCGGCGGCATGCGTTTCCAGCGCCTTTTCCACGGTCGGAATAACGACGCCCAGTACTTTAACCGAGGGAGCGTAAGCCGGAATAAAACGCTGCTGAATATAACGCAGGGCTATTGACGTTGCCGTATTGCAGGCGATGATTATCAGCGCACAGTCCTGCGCAATCAGAAACTTTACGGCCTCAAGGGTATAGTTGAGAATCCGTCCGGAAGTTTTTTCGCCATAGGGAAGATGTTTCGTGTCGCCGTAATAAACATAGTCATATTCCGGCAGCGTATTTATAAAAGAGCGGGTAATAACCAGACCGCCCAGCCCCGAATCAAAAACGCCGATTTTCATTGTTTCATGTCCATATAATGCCGGCGCTGCTCCGGCGCCAGCCGTTCAATCGCATAACGCAGTGCCGTTCTGGACAGCCGCGCCGCATATTCATCCAGAAAACGCCGCAGCTCGGCTTCGCTGCGCTTGCCCATTTCGCGAAGCATCCAGCCAACGGCCTTGCGCATTAAATCGTTCGGATGCGCAAGAAATCTGACCGACAGCTTTTTAATGTCGGCAAAGTCGTCTTTCTTTATCAAATACAGGCAAGCGACCACAGACATCCGCTGCGACCAAAGGCTGTTTTCTTCGGCAAGACGATACAAAACTGAACGCTCGCCGGTTTCGTATACATAAGCGCCGAGAATCCTGTAAGCCGAGACATCAACCAAATCCCAGTTGTTTATGGCGGCCCGGCTCGCCAGATAAAAGTCAACAATCTGACGTTTGGCTTCCGCATTTCCGCGGCTGTGTTCATAGCGCCAAACCAAACTTCTGGCGGCAACGGCGCGAGCCTCATGGTACGGCTGGCGGAAGAGGACGGCAAGCGCAACAAAATCAAGCGACGGCGCATATTCTTTTACCAGCGCCTTTATTTCAGGCAGCTTAATTCCAAGGAAAACGTCACCCTCCCCGTATTCGCCTTTTCCGGTTTTGAAAAAGCGCCGCGAATTTTCAGCCTGCACGACATCGGCTCGTTTGCGAAGCTCCTGCAATATCAATTCCGCCGTTGTCATAGTTTTTTTCTTTCAATAAAAGGCTGCAACAGCGAATCGGGCATATTCAGCCTGCCTTTGCCGCGTCCAAGTTCAATATCGGGATGTACGGCGCCGTGATAATCGGAACCGCCGGTCGCAAACAGTCCGAGCCGGCCGGCCATTTGCAGATATTTCCGCGTATCGGCAGGCGTCTGATCCGAATGATAACATTCCATTGCCTGTAAACCGTAATCTTTCATCTTTTTCAGCAGGTTAAATAAGCTTTCGTCGTCAAGCCGGGTATGAATCGGATGTGCCAACGAAGCAACCGCGTTATGACTGCGGATAAATTCTATCGTTTCACGCAAGGGCGGATTCCTCTTCGGCACATACGCCGCGGCACCGCGTTTCAAATAACGGTCAAACGCCTCCTGAATCGTGGCAACATAACCTTTTTCCAGCAAGACGGCGGCAATATGCGGACGGCCGACGACACTGCGGCAACTGCCGTCCGGCTTCAGATAAACATCTTCCGCGGTTATTTCGATACCCAGCCCGTTCAGTTTATCAATACGTTCGACAAGCGCCTGATTGCGAAAAGCTATCAATTTCTTTTGCCGCTCGCGGAAAGGATTGACGTCTTTTATATCCAGCGCCAAAATTTCGACGCTGGCGCCGGGACAATCTACCGCCAGCTCCGTGCCGTTGACAGCCCACAAACCGGGATATTTTGCGGCGGCAGCCTGAAATTCCGCCAGACCGTCAACGACATCATGATCCGTCAAGGCTATTGCCGTCAGTCCGATTTCATGCGCTTTTTCAATTATTCGCGACGGCGAATCGGTCCCGTCGGAAGCTGTAGAATGACAATGCAAATCAATCATCAGATTTTCCATGTTTTCAATTTGCCCCAGATTAGCACAGAGCAGGACACTTGCCAACCGGGCAGACAAGTTATCAGACAGAAAAACCGCCCAAACGGCGGAATCTGGTCGCCGAACTTGTTTCACAAGTTCTCTCCAGCATACCCTGCCAATAACAATAAAGCCTCCGCAAGGGAGGCAAAAAAACGGCGTGGGTATGACAAGTTTGGGCAGGCGCTGCGCACGCTGCCGCCTTCAGCTTCCTCGCCATGCTCGTCACTCTCCCTCGTTCCCCAATGCGGAACTCGGTCGCCGAACTTGTTTCACAAGTTCTCTCCAGTACACCCACCAATAACAATAAAGCCTCCGCAAGGGAGGCTTTATTGTTATTGGTGGGTGTGACAAGGATCGAACTTGTGACCCCTACGATGTCAACGTAGTGCTCATACCGCTGAGCTACACACCCGATGTCTTCAGGACTTTGCCTTTATAAAATCTTTTTTTCAGAAATGCAAGCATTTTTTAGCTGTTTTTTTCTTTTTCGGATTTTTATGCTGAAAAAGCCTTTCAGCCGTCTTTAAACGCATTATTAAAAATTTAATAATTTTTGATTATACTTTTACAAACCATAAGGAGAAAAACGTGGCCGAGAAACATATTGACTTTAAGGTAAACTACAGGAAGCTGAGGATTTTTGAGGAATGCAACACCTCGGAAATCAAATTTCCGATGGTTTTGTCGGCACCGCACTGCGGACAGTTTTTTCCCGAAGAATTTCTCAACGCGGTCAAAATGGACATCAACGAGCTGCGCAGCAACGAAGACTCCTTCGTCGACGAGCTTGTCCGGCCGGCATCTGATGCCGGAATTCCGATGATTTCGATGAACATCAACCGGGCTTTTGTCGACGTCAACCGCGACAATCGAAATAGACCCGGCCATGTTTTTCAACCATCCGCAGAAAGACCTGCCGATGGGACGGCGTTGCAGGGTCGGGTTAGGCGTGATACACCGAATTTCCGCCAACAATAACAACATATATGACGGTTTGCTGAATTTCGACGAAGTTCAGGAACGTTTCAGAAACGTATACGACGCTTATCACAAGCGCCTGCAGCAGTTGGTTGACAAATGCGTCAAGAAGTTTGGTTTCTGCCTGCTGGTTGACTGCCATTCGATGCCGTCCAAAATCTGCTCCATTATGAACGACGGCCAAAACATCGAATTCTGTCTTGGAAATCTGTTTGAGCAAAGCTGCCCGGGAGAATTCGGCAGTTTTCTGAAAGACGAACTGGAAAAACGAAAATATCACACCACGTTCAACTGTCCCTACTCCGGCGCTTTCATAACCTTTAATTTCTGCCAGCCGCGACGCAAAATCTTTACCCTGCAGCTGGAAACCAATCGCGCCCTTTACATGGAAGAAAATACACACAAAAAAAACAATGATTTTCATAAGGTTAGCTTAGACATCAGCGCCTCACTGAAGGCTTTGGCACAATTTTTGCTGGATTTTAAATTTTAACTGTGTTATAAACCCCCTTGTTTTTGAAGATTCCCGGTTTATATTTCCGGGAGCATTTTTGATTTTTTTAATTATAACGAGAGATTGTTAGGATATTTTAACGATTTGGAGTTTAATTTAATATAACCAACCTTTAAGCGTTTTGTATTTTTACTGCCGTTAAGCAAACTGAAATTGGCACATTTGTTGCATAAGGGATGTTTGTGGCCGCTTTTGGGGAGCAGAGGGATGCGACTTTTCGTATCAAAAATTTTAATGTTTTTTGTATTATTGCTGATGTTAATTCAGCCCGTACAGGCAAAAGCCAATGACCTGAAAGTTGACGACGCTTATGTCTGTATGCAAGCCACAGCTAAAATTGAGCAACAATACCAAATCAAAAAGCACTTGCTGACTACGATTTCGAGCGTTGAAACCGGACGTTACAACGAAGCCAAGAAACAGACGCTCGCTTGGCCGTGGACAATCAACGCTCAGGGCAAAGGCCGTTATTTTGCCACCAAGGAAGAAGCCGTCAGAGCGGTTAAGAAACTGCAGGCGCAGGGCGTCAAAAGCATTGACGTCGGCTGCATGCAGATTAATCTAGCTTATCACGGCGATGCCTTTGACAGCATTGAAGACGCTTTGGATCCGGAAACAAACGTTACGTACGGCGCTAAGTTCCTGCGCAATTTGTACGAGCAGAAGCGTGACTGGATTAAGGCTGCCATGGCATATCACTCCAGCGTACCAACCAAAGCGCAGCGTTATAAGCGCAAATTGGCTTCGGCTTACGAAAAAGTCAAGCTGGCGCAAAATGACCTGAGCGCAAGCCTGTTCGGCAACATGACCAAACCGGCGGCAAACAAAACCGGACATGACCGCAAGGTTATTGCCGAAAAGCGGATTGCCGAAGCCAAGGCTTCGCTGGCAAAAGCCAGAGCCGATGCCAAAGCCTGGCGGGAAGCTAAACTGGCCGAATATAGGAAAAACAAAACAAAGTAATTGCTAAACCGGCGATAATTTGCTAAACCGACCTTAACTTAAACGTTTGGGTCGGTTTCGTTTTAATGAATAGTTTATCGGAAGAATACGGATTATACTGGCAGCCGCTCGGCGGCAATAACATTGACCAAATCAGCGGGCATTCCTACCGTTATACCGACGTAACCGCCGACGGCCGGACAACAATAATCGTCGATCTCGGAAAATTTGACAATCATCAGGCGCTGGGAATCAAAAATTCAGCGGCCGCCGTTCCCGATATCCGGGCATTTCTCGGCGCAGGAAAAGATAGAGCCGCCGCGATTTTCCTGACACATTCGCACCCCGATCACCTTAACGGCATCGTTCATTACATCAAGGCCGGCTATTCGCTGCCGCCGCTGTACGCAGGCAAATATACCTTTATGATTCTGGAAGACCTGTACAGGGAGTTCGGCATTCCGAAATACAAAAGGCCCAAGCAAAACATTATCGACGACGGCAGTATAATCAGGACAGGCTCACTGGAAATCGAGGTGCTGTCGTCGTCCCATACCTGCTTTGACAGTTTCGGCTTTATCATCAGGACGCCAAACACGACCGTCTATCACAGCGGCGACATGAAAATCGACAGCAGCACCTATTTTCGCAAAGCAACCAACACCAAGCGCCTGAAACAACTGGCCGCAGACATAAAATTTGCCGTAACGGACTTTTACGGCATTTATGACGACGGCTATGCGGTTAAGGAAGTGACGACATTTAAGAAGCTGGTCTGCCTGATGAGAAAAAGCCGCAAAGGCAAAATCTTCCTCCCGGTTTATCCGACGCATCCGGAAATGTACATCATCGCTTTTCTGGCTGCGCTAAAACTTAAAAAAAACGTGATATTTTTTGGGAATCCGGATTTTTACAGCTACCTGCAGCGGATTATCGACTACGGCATTTCCTTTGACAAAATGGCCGGCAAACGCATTAAGGTTATTTACAATCATGACCGGGACGAAATCGCCAAACTGAAAGACAACTATGTGGTCATCGGCACCTATAACCATGTTTCACAGGCTTTTGACGCCAATGCCGAAAACTGTTTCGGCATCATTACAGCCAAAACGTTCTTTAATCCGCTCAAAGGGCAGCTGAACGCTCACAACATCAGCTTTACGGACGTTGACGCGGTTCCCGAACTGCAGGGTTTCGGACACGGTTTTCTGGGTGATTACGAATATCTGAACTTTATTTTGAACAGGCCGGTTTTTATTCCGACACATTGTCCGGTTTTTGTCATTGACAATTTTCGAGAGCTGGCGGCCTACATGAATATGAAACTGCTTCCAGACACGCCCCGCAACAATGAAATCTACCGGCTTAAAGGCAGCGAAGCCGTAAAGGTTTCCGCCCTGCCGGCAAAATGGCTGGTTGTTGTTTACAACGATGATTTTGCCTATCTGACCGAAGTCTTTCAAAAAGAAACGTCTGGAATGGGTTTTCTGAAAAGAACCATCAGTAACCGCCGCTGCCAGAAACGTTTCAAAATGTTTTTGCATCAGCGCCGCAAAGGCGCCTGCGAACTGCCGCCGAAAATCTTCCGGAAGCCTTTTGTTTATCGAGAGCCGCAATAAAGAGGAAAAAAACATGAATATTTATAAAATTGAAAAAGAATATTTGATTCGGACTTATGAATGCGACCGGAACGAAAATCTGCGTCTGCTGACGTTAATGAACATTTTTCAGGACGTTGCCGACAGCCATGCCTCAGCGATGGGACTGGGGCTGGAATATTGTCTGAGCAAAGGCTTTGCCTGGGTTGGGTCCAACTACCATCTGCAAATTGCCCGGCTGCCCAAAATGCACGAAAAAATCAAAGTGCAATCATGGCCGGCCGTAGAAAAGAAACTCGGCGCCATTCGCGAATTTCTGGTACAGTCGGAAAACGGCGATACGCTCATTAAAGCCTCAAGCCAGTGGATTCTGATTGACGCCGCTCGGCGGAGGCCGATTGCCCTGCGGGAAAATCTGCCGATGTATCAGGTTATCGGGGAAAGGGTTATTGATACGGATTTTCCTAAAATATCAGAGCCGCAACGGATTGACGAAGCTGCGGAATTTTTTATTCGTTTTGATGATATAGACCTGAACAACCACGTCAACAACGCGGTTTATCCGCTTTGGGCGTCCGAAGCAGTCGGCATTGATTTCCGGGCTGCGCATACGCCGGCGGAAATTGAAGTTGCATTTAAAAAAGAGGGTTTATACGGCGAAGACATCCGGGTAGAAACCGAATTTGACAACCTGACGACAATTCACCGCATTAAGGCGACGGGAGACGGACGAGAGCTGGCAAGAGTCCGTATTTGCTGGATCGGGATTTAAACGCCAAAGAGAGCCGTTAAGGCTCTCTTTTTTGTTTCTTGTCAGCGGCTTTGGCAAAAACGCACAAAATATTTTCCAGCTGACTTATTTTCTTACAAGGCCGGCCCCTCTTTCTGTCTTTCAGTTCAGCAAGAGCCGCGCCCGTTCTTTCCGCTTCGTCGGTCAGTTCTTCAGGCGTCAATACGCGAATCAGACCTTTAAGTTCTTCTGAAGACAGACCGCAGAGAAAACGAACGGCTCCGTTCTTAATGCCCAGCAGACTGCGGTAAGCCCCGGCAATATTCATTATATGCCGGTAATGTTCTCCGCAAATATAGCCCGACATTCCGCCAAACAGAAACAAAATTATGCCGAAAAGTTTAATATCAAGCGACGGCGAAAGGCTAAGCACCAAACACAGTCCCGACAAACAGGCTATCCAGCCGCATGCCGCAAAAACCAGATATCTTTTCATGGCTGCAAATATTTTTGTATAAACCGCAATATTCTGGCATAGTCAGCACGCAATTCGTCCTTCTGGTTTCGGAAAAGTTTCCGGTTGCCATCAAGACCGTTAAGCAGAAAAACGTATTTTCTGCGTTCTTCCCTCAGCTGCCGAACGGGCAGTGACCCGAAATACAAATCGAGCCGCGTATCGTTCTGAAGCTGCATATAAGCCGTGCCGTCATCCAGACCGAAATATTCGTAATGAGATTTCATGTCCCTGATTACATCATATGTCCGGTAAACAAGATAACTCAAAATACCGGAAACAGACATAAGAACGAAAGCGACAGCCGCCCGGGTCAAGTTCCCCAGACAGACAAATTTCAGCATAACGCAAAGCCCGACAAGCATCAGCGCCATACAAACCGTAAAGACGATAAAATACCTTTTCATAACTGCTAATTTTTAAGGGTTTATATTAAATTTAAGAACACGCGGAAAAACAGGCAGAATTATGCGAAGATAAATTCTCTCGGATAATAATACCTGTATTGATAATAAAAAATCTGGTTTTGAGTATATTCTCTTTTTTGTCTTTTGTCTATTTTTTATTTTTAAAGACCAAATTAAAAAAGCAGTTTTGAAAAACTGCTTTTTGCGGCCTATTCGGCGGAAAGATGTTCGTACAAAACTTTACAGCCAAGCAGAATCAGGATAATTCCGGCGGCAATTTCCAAGTATCTGGTCGGAACTTTTTTGAAACAGCAGTTAAGCTGAAAGCCGATTACGGCACAGACAAAAGTTATAATGCCGATAGCCGGCGCTGCAAACCAAATCGAAACATTCATAAAGTAGAGCGTAATTCCGGTTACCAAGGCATCGATACTGGTTGCCAGCCCAATCATCAGCAACACTTTAAACGTCAACTGCCGGCTCAGCTTACAAGGCTCATCCTCTCCGCTCAGGGCTTCGTCAATTACTTTCAATCCTAAAGCCAGAAATACGGCAAAAGCAATCCAATGGTCAATGCTTTCAATATACCCATGCACCAGATTTGTGCCATACCAACCGGCAACGGGCATGACAAACTGTCCCAAACCGGTGGCAGCTCCCAGACTTACGGCATTTCGCCAGCGATTTCTTTTTAGGATTAAGCCGTAAGAGAACGATACGACAAAAGCGTCCACGGCCAAAGCCAATCCCAACAGGACGACATCTATTCCACTCATTTCTTCATTCCGATAATTTACATACAGGCAAGGTGTATGCTAAAATTGAACTTTAGGCAAGAAAATTCTTAAATGAACATAAAAATCCCCGCAGGGAAAAACTGCGGGGTCTCCGGCTTTTATAAAAATAATTATTTCAGTATTATTATGTTTCCGGCGGCGATACGCCCGCGATCATCATAGATATCGAAGGAGACGCGCTGGCCGTCGAAGAGTTTTCTGATACCGATTTTTTCGAGTTGGGTAATATGGACGAAGACGTCTTTGATTTCGCCGTCTGGAGTAATAAAGCCATAGCCTTTTTTGCAGTCAAACCATTTAACGTTACCTTGTTTCATAAACACACTCCTGGAATAAAAAATAAAATTAAAAAGAGATATAAGGATAAAAAAAGAATAATAACGTGAATGAGATTACGGAAGAGATTGTAAAGGAATGAGGAAGAAAGGCAATGAGCTATTTTTCGGGAGCAGGTATCGAATTTTTCGTACTCATTGCATTTTGTGCGCCCTTTAATTTTGTATACCTTCCTTGAGCCTCGCCATTTTTTGTCCGCAAAACATATAATGGAAAGCATGACCGCAAGAAAGCCGCTGTAACGGCCGCAGAATACCCTGCCGCAGCAAGGCCGGCATTTTTCCGAAGCGAACGCCAATCCGTCTCAGTGACGCAAAAAACCGGCCTGAACCGACCGGCATCTGCAAACAAAGTTTCTGAAGATCCGTTAAAAAAAAACCTCCTGCAAAAGCAGGAGGCTTAAAAACTTGCAATAAGAAGAATTCATTCCAGATGATGTTTAGAAGACCTGGCAGCGACCTACTCTCCCGTGCCTTAAGACAAAGTACCATGGGCGCAAAAGGGTTTAACGTCCGAGTTCGGAATGGGATCGGGTGGGACACCTTCGCTATTACCACCAGGTCATCTAAACACCATCTGAAAGAATTAGAACCAAATCTGTGGAGCAGATTATTTATACGTTAAAAAATCAAGCCAATCAGACTATTAGTATCAGTTAGCTAAACACATTGCTGCGCTTACACACCTGACCTATCAACGTGGTGGTCTACCACGGTCTTAATTGGGATACCTTGTTTTGAGGTGGGTTTCCCGCTTAGATGCATTCAGCGGTTATCCCGTCCATACTTAGCTACCCAGCGTTGCTCCTGGCGGAACAACTGGTACACCAGAGGTATGTTCATCCCGGTCCTCTCGTACTAAGGACAAATCCTCTCAAGTATCCTACACCCACGGCAGATAGGGACCGAACTGTCTCACGACGTTCTAAACCCAGCTCGCGTACCACTTTAATCGGCGAACAGCCGAACCCTTGGGACCTTCTCCAGCCCCAGGATGTGATGAGCCGACATCGAGGTGCCAAACTCCGCCGTCGATGTGAACTCTTGGGCGGAATCAGCCTGTTATCCCCGGAGTACCTTTTATCCGTTGAGCGATGGCCCTTCCACTCGGGACCACCGGATCACTATGACCTACTTTCGTATCTGCTCGAAATGTCTCTCTCGCAGTCAGGCTGGCTTATGCCATTGCACTCGACGATTGATTTCTGACCAATCTGAGCCAACCTTTGCGCGCCTCCGTTACTCTTTGGGAGGCGACCGCCCCAGTCAAACTACCCACCATGCAGGGTCCCTCTCCCGGATAACGGGAGCAGGTTAGATATCAAACAACAAAAGGGTGGTATTTCAAAGTCTGCTCCACTACAACTGGCGTCGTAGCTTCATAGCATCCCACCTATTCTACACATTTGTTACCTAATACCACTGCAAAGCTATAGTAAAGGTTCACGGGGTCTCTCCGTCTAACCGCGGGTACTGAGCATCTTAACTCAGAGTTCAATTTCGCTGAGCCTATGTTGGAGACAGCGGGGAAGTCGTTACGCCATTCGTGCAGGTCGGAACTTACCCGACAAGGAATTTCGCTACCTTAGGACCGTTATAGTTACGGCCGCCGTTTACTGGGGCTTCAGTTCAATGCTTGCACATCTCTCCTTAACCTTCCAGCACCGGGCAGGCGTCAGACCCTATACTTCATCTTTCAATTTAGCAGAGCCCTGTGTTTTTAGTAAACAGTCGCTACCCCCTAGTATGTGCCCCCCACCCTAAGTTGCCTTAAAATGGGGCTTGCTTATCCCGAAGTTACGCAAGTATTTTGCCTAGTTCCTTCAACATAGTTCTCTCAAGCGCTTTGGTATTCTCTACCTGTCCACCTGTGTCGGTTTCGGGTACGGTCTTAGCCCGGGCTATTTCCTGGGACTGATTCACTGCAAGCTCAATCCAATAAGAACTTACAATTTACTCAATCCGTCACTTCCGGGCCGGTTCAGGAATATTAACCTGATTGCCATCGACTACGCATCTCTGCCTCGCCTTAGGGACCGACTAACCCTGCGCAGATTAGCTTTACGCAGGAAACCTTGGACTTTCAGCGGAAGAGTCTCTCACTCTTCTTTTCGCTACTCATGTCAGCATTCTCACTTCTGATACCTCCAGCATACCTTACGGTACACCTTCGCAGGCTTACAGAACGCTCCGCTACCACTTACACTTTAACGTGTAAATCCGCAACTTCGGTATATGGCTTTAGCCCCGTTACATCTTCGGCGCAAGACGTCTTGTTTAGATCAGTGAGCTATTACGCTTTCTTTAAAGGATGGCTGCTTCTAAGCCAACCTCCTGACTGTTTTGGACGTTTCACTTCCTTTACCACTTAGCCATAATTTTGGGACCTTAATTGGCGGTCTGGGCTCTTTCCCTCTCGACACTAGACCTTAGCACCTAATGTCTGTCTGGTGAGTATCACTCTTGAGTATTCGGAGTTTGGTAAAGTTTAGTAAGGATCGCTCCCCCTTAGCTCTTCCAGTGCTCTACCCCTCAAGGTGTCCGCTCACCGCACTACCTAAATAGTTTTCGCGGAGAACCAGCTATTTCCGAGTTTGATTGGCCTTTCACCCCTAGCCACAATTCATCCCCTACCTTTTCAACGGGAGTGGGTTCGGTCCTCCAGTTGGTGTTACCCAACCTTCAACCTGATCATGGCTAGATCACTCGGTTTCGGGTCTAATTCATGTAACTTAACGCGCTGTTAACACTCGATTTCTCTACGCCTACACCTATCGGCTTAAGCTTGCTACATAAATTAAGTCGCTGACCCATTATACAAAAGGTACGCCGTCAGGCCTTATGACCCTCCGACTGCTTGTAGGCATCCGGTTTCAGGTTCTCTTTCACTCCCCTTATAGGGGTGCTTTTCACCTTTCCCTCACGGTACTTGTTCACTATCGGTCAATCAGTAGTACTTAGCCTTGGAGAGTGGTCTCCCCATTTTCAGACAGAATTTCTCGTGCTCCGCCTTACTCAAGAACAGTCAGCTTTTCTACTCGTACGGGGCTGTCACCCTCTCCGGCTTACCTTTCCAGGTAATTCTGATTCTTTACTGACTATCCATCGGCTGGTCCGATTTCGCTCGCCACTACTTTCGGAGTCTCGGTTGATTTCCTTTCCTACAGGTACTTAGATGTTTCAGTTCCCTGCGTTCGCCCTGCATAACTATTTATTCATCATGCAGTACAGATTGCTCTGTGGGTTTCCCCATTCGGATATTTACGGATCAATGCTTGTTCACAACTCCCCGTAACTTTTCGCAGTGTACCACGTCCTTCTTCGCCTCTGATTGCCAAGGCATTCACCAAATGCCCTTACCTATCGCTTGATTCTTAACGTATAAATAATCCGCCCTCTCGGACAAACCATTCATACTCTCAACAAAAATCTACCCGCTTTTAATACTTTATCATATTAAAAGGTGTATATTTTCATACTTAATTTTTTCCTTAGATTTTATTCTAATTCCAAAATGTCGTCGTTATCGTCAATATCTCTATCAACAATAACAATCTCATTTCTTTCTTCTTATTCACAATGTTTTATAACTATCCAGATCAAAGCCTTGGTGGAGGTAAGGAGGATCGAACTCCTGACCCCCTGCTTGCAAAGCAGGTGCTCTCCCAGCTGAGCTATACCCCCTCTAAGAGTGGTGGGTCTGGGAAGACTTGAACTTCCGACCTCACGCTTATCAGGCGTGCGCTCTAACCACCTGAGCTACAAACCCTTAAGTCTTCAACTTAACGGTCTCTCACCAGTTTCTTCAATCTTTAAGAGGATACGCAGACAGCGAATATTCGTCTTCTTGTCTTTGAAAGGAGGTGATCCAGCCGCAGGTTCCCCTACGGCTACCTTGTTACGACTTCGCCCCAGTCGCTGACCCTACCGTGGTCGCCAGGCTCCCTTGCGGGTTACCTCAACGCCGTCAGGCAGAACCAACTCCCATGGCGTGACGGGCGGTGTGTACAAGACCCGGGAACGTATTCACCGCGGCATGCTGATCCG
>OLNO01001598.1_pt1 | contig 17832 bp, 9 predicted proteins | sample 1672861 | NCBI WGS metagenome assembly OLNO01 (sample SAMEA3136731, study PRJEB25190) | human gut metagenome | reverse complement strand
TATACTCTCGGGTGAGCGAATAGCGAAGCTGCTTAGATACTGTTGAATTATGCGCATGAAACACAGAAATGAACTGCCACTGGGATGTAATATATCGTTGCTGTTCAAACGCAAGCTTGACACCACGCTGTCAAGCTATGCGCCAATAAATCAACTATTGTCAGATTACAGCCCCTGCCTCGTAGAGGCACTTTTAATGGGCTGTAATCGTTACTGGTCACACTGATGGTGTGAGCAGTAATGGGCAAGGAGAACCGAGCCACGGACGGCGCGTTTCGACGGTTTCGTCAAGCATAGAAAATCTAAAAGCATAATTCCTACAGTATCTAGGCAGCTCCGCTATTCGCTCACGAGAGAGAGCGTGCACAAGCCGGGCACATGGAATGAAGCCCCTTATGCTGTGGCGGAGTATAGCTCTGGAGAAAATTTTTATTGAAAATATGATATAAATGCAATAAAACGGATGAAATTTGGTTGAAATTGCTAAAGAAAGCGAAAAAAGTTGTGCGCCAATAGTGCTATTGTACTAGAAAATAACTTGCATTATGCTTTGATTTATGGTACAATGAGCGCATACAAACCAAAGAGATGCTGATAGGGCACAGCTCTTTGCACAAAAACCATGTTATAATGAAAAGGAGAAAAGAACTATGGTAAAGAATGTATTTAAAAAGTTAGGAAAGAAACAGAAGAACAACAAAGGTTTCTCTCTCGTAGAGCTTATTGTTGTAATCGCCATCATGGCAGTGCTTGTAGGTGTACTTGCTCCACAGTTTATCAAGTATGTTGAGAAGTCTAGACAGTCAACAGATATGCAGAGTGTACAGCAACTTAAGTCTTCGGTAGAAACTGATATTTCAGATAATGAGAATGTTACTTCTGTAACTATTGCAATTAGTGGCAAAAAAGCAACTACTACAATTACTGCAAGCTCAGGTACGGTCACACCATCTACTTCAAGTGCTGCATTAAAGTCTAGTGGATGGCCAACAATAACATATACATTAGATCCGGGAACAGGCGCGTGGTCAACAACTGCTACTGCAACTACAAATACAAAAAATCCTAAGAAGGATATGAATGAAGTATTTTCAATAAGTAAATAAAAAGATATAGCTGAATAATTACTAAAAGGACCACCAACCATGACCACAGAACTGATACCTATCTACATCTTAATATTTGCATTCGGTATAGTTATAGGCAGCTTTCTAAATGTCTGTATTTACCGTATACCGCAGCATGAGACAGTGGTGACCGAAAGGTCCCACTGCATGAGATGCGGGTATCAGCTCGCGTGGTACGATATGGTGCCGGTTTTCAGCTGGCTGTTTCTTCGTGGCAGATGCCGCAAGTGCAAAGAACCGATATCACCTCAATACCCTATTATTGAGGCACTAAACGGTATATTATACATAGTAGTTTTTGCAGTAAATGGACTTGAGCTTACGAGTATCATCTACTGCTTTCTTACATCTGCACTCATAGTTCTGAGTGTGATAGACTGGAGAACATATGAAATTCCATTAGGAATCAATATATTTATACTGGTGCTTGGAATCCTGCATGTGTTTTTAGACCATGATAACTGGTCTGAATATGTGATAGGATTCTTTTGTGTCAGTTTATTTCTTGAAATCCTTCTTCTTGTAAGTGGAGGAAGAGCCATAGGTGGCGGAGACGTCAAGCTCATGGCATGTGCAGGTCTTGCGATAGGCTGGCAGAATATTACATTAGCATTTTTCTTAGGATGCATCATCGGTTCCGTGATACATCTGATTCGTATGAAAGTAACAAACGCAGGCAACAGGCTTGCGATGGGACCGTACTTGGCAGCCGGAATATTTATTTCGATGCTATGGGGTGAGAAAATGATATCGGCATATTTGACACTCGCAGGCTTTTGAAAAACGTGTTATAATATAGCGTACTTAATATAAAACAGGCAGTACGACAAGCAGTGAGACAAAAGCAGAGCAAAGCACAGATATACCGAATATATATATAGAATGTTTGTAACTGAACAGTTACGAATGTTTTACAGATGTATACAGTGTAAAACAAAGATAAACACGGAGGACTAGGTTATGGCAAATAGGGTACTCGGTATTGAAATAGGGGAGAACCTTACCAGAGTAGTTGAGATTGATTACAAAGCAAAAAATCCCAAGATTTACAATATGTTCGGCTTTCCGACACCACCGGGGATGATTGATGATGGAGTGGTACAGCCGGATGGGATGTTTCGTTCTATCTTATACAGTAAGCTGAAGGAAAAGAAGATTTCCACCAAAAAAGCTGTTTTTGTTTTAAATTCAGCGCGTATAGCAAGCAGAGATATTGAGCTTCCGCTTGTTAAGGAAAAACAGCTTAAGGAAATGATTGCAATGAATGCATCGGATTATTTTCCGGTGGATTTGAGCCAGTACAAGCTGGTACATCAGATTATAGAGAAGATTGACAGACCGGAAGAAAAGAAATTACGTCTTTCGGTTATTGCTGTGCCTAATGATCTTATTTTGTCGTATGGTGCTCTTGCAGCTGATTGCAGGCTGCAGCTTGTAGCACTTGACTATAGTGGAAATGCCATCAAGCAGCTCATGAGAAGAGAGATTCCCGGAGATGTGAAGGTGACTGTCAAGGTGGATGAGGTTTCTACCACACTGACTGTAATGGATGGAAGCATGGTAAAGCTGCAGCGCAATGTCAACCATGGACTTGCTGATGCTATTGAGGCGATTCAGGATAGTGAGCTTTTTGGAGAGTATCTGTCATTTACCGATGCAGTTGATGTGGCACGCAGAAAGACCTGCCTTGCAATAAGGCCTGATGGCACAGTACCTGATGAGCCGGCGGGCGGCGGCATGGATCCTATGGGGCATGAGATTGATTCTGAGCGCTTTAAGAAGCTTCGCCTGAATGTATCATATTCACTTTCCAATCTGATAAGCAGTCTCGGACGAGTAATAGACTATTATCAGTCGAGAAACTCAGATACTCCTATCGAGAGAATTTTCCTCATTGGCTTAGGTGCTGATTTCAGCGGACTCTCAAAGCTTTTGACCAATGAGCTGAATGTCAAGGTGGTTCCGCTTCAGCAGTTTGACGGTATACATGTGGCAAAGAGCATAAACCTCGCAGAGGCAAAGCTGGCAGAGTATTTCAACTGTGTCGGATGTTCGTTGAGCCCGCTTGATATACTTGACAGTAAGAAAAACAAGGGAATCGGTGCTCCGATTATGGCAGGAACAGCTGCAGGTGCTATGCCACCCGGAGGCGCACAGGCAGGTATGCAGGGAAAACCACCTGTTGGTCCTGATGGAAAGCCTCTTCCGGTACCGGCAGGGGAGGAAGCCGAAAAGCCTGTTTCTTTTGCAGTGCAGCTTCTCATTTTTGGCTTGTGTGTGGTAGTTGCAGTTGGTATCACGGCATACAGCATTTTTTCAAATCTTGTTTTAACTTCAGACAATATGACACTTAAAGCGCGTGTTTCTGATTTGTCATATGCACAGAATATATATGATGTGTACAACCAGACCAAGAAGGACTATGACTGGACTAAGCTTCTTGAGAGCGCCTCATCCAACAAGAATGATGAGATAACGGGCTTCGTGGATGAGCTGGAGCAGAAGCTTCCGTCAGAGGCCAAGCTTGTGAATATGTCTGTTACGACTGATGGTGTTTCGATGACCATCAAGACAGGCAGCAAGGATATAGCGGCTGATGTAATTGCACAGCTTCGTACATTTGAGAGTATCATGGTATCCAATGTGTCAACCATCACAGAGGAGGTTGATGAGACCGGTGCTTCAAAGGTTCAGTTCACAGTAGATTGTACATATGTAAAGGCAGACGACAGTGCTGCTTCTGAATCGGCGGATGGCACGGGCAGTGAGCCGGCTGATACCTCAGAGGATGCGTCATCGCAGGCACAGACACAGACGGATAGTGGTTCATCAGATACAGACAGTACAAATCAGTAGGGGGTGTTAGGATGTCAACGAGAGATAAAAAGTTACTTATTATATTAGCGGGTGTTGCCATTTTAGCACTGACATATTTTTTGATTTTTATTCCACAGTCCAATAAGAGGGATTCGCTCAAGAGTGAAAACATGAACCTGAAATCACAGTACAATCAGCTTTCAGCACTTGCGGCAAAGGCGGATGACTACACAAAGAAAACAAAGGATATGTCTGATGCCATGCAGCAGGTATATGACAATTTCCCTTCATATTTACAGATTGAAAACGGCATCATGGATGCGGTTGCTATAGAGAAATCTACCAATACAAATATTACAGAGCTTACAGTCGGCTCACCGACAGCTATTGATGTGAATAATCCGGCAGGTGAAGCCGGTACAGATTCTTCGTCAGGAAGCAGTTCAGACAGCAGTACCACGGATAGCAGTAATGCAGACAATTCGCAGAGCTCTCAGACCGCTGATGGCAACAACTCTCAGTCACAGACAGGCGACGGCAGTGCATCTGATGGCAGTACATCAACAGGCTCTGCAAAGTCTACGGTTACAGGCTATCAGCTTTATGATGTCAGTACAGTTATGGCATTCAAGACAGAGTATCATGGGCTTAAGGCTATGCTTGGAGAGGTGATTGGTTCATCACAGAAGAAAACTATCAGCACGCTCAATGTGAGCTTTGATGATTCGACAGGCAAGCTGACAGGTGAGATGCTTGTGGATTCATATTTCCTGTATGGACTTGATAAGCCATATGAGGCACCATACATACCTGCAGTACCACATGGTACAAATAATCTGTTTGGTACAACAAACTAACAACTGATTATTATAATATTAGATTATTAGATTAGCGGGTTATTGAGACCGTAAGTGATAAATATCAAATGTTAGATTATTGAGTTATGAGATAACAAAATACAAGAGGGGAGGAAGCAGATTTGAGAAAGCTAAAAAACGATGATCGAGGAGTAACACTTGTGGAGATTATTGTGTCGATTGCTATTCTCGCAATAATCGTGCTTCCTTTTTTGAATGCATTTGTCACAGCTACAAAGACCAATGTAAAGGCAAAAAACGAGATGAATGCTACACATCTGGCGACAAACATTATGGAGGGTATTGAGAAGAACTCCATGAAGACACTGGCATATCAGTTTAACTATCCGTCGGAGGGCTTTGATGTGGCGGACGGTTTTAATATATCAGATGGAAGCAGTGCATGTGAGCTTCTTAAGAAATCAGATAAGTTTGATAATGTAAAGAGGCTTGAGGATATCAGTGCTGAGATTGTAAACAAGGACGATGTCATCACTAGCTGCATCCATAAGACTGACGCAAAAGCTAAAATAGACGATGCATCGCTTTGGAATTTCAGGGAGTCGGATGCGCACAAGTATTATTTCTATATGTCTGGTGTGCAGTCAGGCACAAAGAAATACAATGCTCTTGTGACAGTGGATGCAAAATCGGACGCAGAGTCGGACAATAAGGTTAAAAAGTACAACATGGACGAGGTAGCGGATATGTCGGCCATGGATGCAAATTTTGACTGCATGAGTGCAGACAAGTATTCTGCTACAAATATTATATATGCATTTAATAATATGCCTGGTGTAGGCGGCATCACTCAGCAGGATATCAAAAGAACTATCACCATAGATATAGAAAAGTATGGAGCTTCGAGTAATAAGGCTACCAAGGTTACGGTGTCGTATTCATATTCTATCAATAAGAATGGAGTAAGAAAGACTTTTCCGGATCCGAATAGTGCACTGAAGGATGATTATACCATGGTGATTTATGATAATTCTTCAGATACTGTGAACCATAATCTAAGGAATGTCTATCTGTTTTACAATCCATGGTACACATCTACAGGAACACTTTACAATACCTGCAACGATGTCATTATAATCAATAATAAGGACAAGCTGGACTGCACGGTAAACATTGTAAAGCAAAAGACTATATCGGATCAGTCAGAGTTGAGCACGAAGGAGAGTACATATAAGGCATATGTGAAGGTAAGTGAGCCGGGAAATCGTACAGGTCATGCTTATACTCATATAGCCACCAATCTGAATGTAAATATGGGAGCACCGGATAATCCACTACAGCCCGATCAAGCTATATATGGCTTTAATAACAATGTAATTCAGAATGATGTAAAGGCAATTGTCGATATAAAGAATCTGACAAAAAGCAATGCATCTGAAAGGCTGTATGATGTGAAGGTGGCTGTATACGAGAGCAAGGCTTCACTGGATGATATATTTAATGATAAAGACCCGGTTGTTACGATGACCGGAAGCATGGGGTATTAATTATGAAGCGTAATGATAACCGTGGTGCCTCCTTTGTGATGGTTGTAGTTGCAATGGCTATAGTGGCTGTTTTAGCTGTGACTGTGCTGTGGATAGCACTTATGAACCTCCAGATGAAGGTGACGGACGAAAAAAATACAGACAACTTTTACTCGGCAGAGGGTGTGCTGGATCAGATATGTACCGGTCTGCAGGGAGATATTTCCAAGGCTTACTCAGCAGGATATACAAAGGTTATGGAGAATTACTCTGACAGCAGCATAAATGAGGCCGGCAGACAGAGTATATTTGCGCAGGAGTATTTAAAGAGCTTAAAGGGAAGTCTTGAGTCTGACAATACCGGTATGCACTATAAAACTGAAAAGCTTAAAGACTATGTGGATAGTAAGCTCACAGACGAAAACTCAAAGCCACACGCTGTGGTCAAGGCGGTAAATGCCGATGAAAATGGAAATGGACTGCTCAAGGTATACAACAGCCGCGCAGTCATTAATGGCATCAGGGTAGAGTATACCGATGAAAAGGGATTTAAATCAATAATAGAAACAGATATTTCTCTGGGAGTTCCATCCATGAGCTTTACAGCATCGGGAGGAGTTCCGGAGCTTTTTACATATTCTCTTGTCGGAAATGAAGGACTGGATATTATATCAGGACTTAATAAAGTGAATCTATCCGGTAATCTCTACGCCGGCTGTGAAAATGCGGCAGGCACAGGGACTTCTACTACGAGTGTTACCATTCCAAACAATGCCACACTTGATGTAAAGGATACCAGCTATATGATTGCAGAGGGCGATATAGAGGTGGGAGACTTTGCCGGAAAAGATACTGGTACAATAAAAAAGAATATGGCGGGGGTACACAATAACAGTACACTTTCTGTTGATTCACAGTGCCAGCTGTGGACAAGCAACATAAATGTAAATGGTGCAACAGTCAATTTAGATGGCATGACATATGTGGCAGATGACATGACCTTAAAGGGTACAGGCTCAAAGGTTACACTTGGCAAGAATAATAAGAATAACAATGCGAAGTACGTCGGCTTTGGCAACGGAGGTGCTGACAAGGAAAATCCTGTCGCAGGCGATAGCTCTGCTATTATCATAAACGGCAGGGAGGCATCTCTTGATATGTCAAATATCAGGGAGCTTATGTTAGCAGGAACCGCATATATCAATACCCAGGCTATTGTAAACTCAAGTAGTGTGGGTACACAAAACAGCAATGTGGGCATGGGTGAGTCAATCTCTGTAAAGGGTGACCAGATAGCATACCTTGTGCCGCCTGAGTGCATAGGCACAAGTGGAGATGGTGCGGATGCCAAATCGCTTTACAACAAGAATCCACTTTCCTATAAGGAGTACAAGGATATCACGGCAACCGGACAGGATCAGACAAAGTATACTGAAGTTAATGCTAATGTGGTCAGCACAAAGACAGGTAAGTCTCTCTCGGCATATCTGCCGGAGAAAAAGACAATCGACAACTGTATAAAGAAGGTCTTTGTTCCTTCTACTGATAATAGTGATGATGGACTTGTATACTATTATGTCAATCTGCCAACGAACAAGGCTGCTGAGTATTACAGTGACTATTTTGGCGCAGACAGTGACAAGCTCAATAGATACACTAAGTTCTATACTGACAGCATAAAGGTAAATGAGGCAGCAAGCATCTATACTGCCGGCAATTACAGCATCTACGATGGCAGCAATTTAAGCCTTTTGAAGGGCATAGCTGATGGTGTGGACATGGATGCACAGTCAGATGCCTTACAGCACACGTATACTGCACTAAACTCAAAGCTTTTGACAAATTATGCAGATTTACCGACAAATGCAGCAAGTGTTTCGCTTTTTACAAATATAGTTAACAATACCAATTTGCTGAAAATAGTGCCAAATTCCGGTAATAAACATATATTTGAGACTGAGTATCAGGGAAAAAAATACCAGGCAATTGTCAAAAACGGTAACTACACCTATGATGCAAATGACAAATCACATAATGTGGATATAATTGTTGCTACGGGAGATGTGACACTGAATGCTGACTTTACAGGTACCATAGTTGCAAAGGGCAGGATAATTGTAAAAAAAGACCAGTGTGAGATTGATAATGGTACTCAGGAGGTATTTAAGGCATTGCTTCTTGAAAAGGTAAGTGATGCAGACGATGCACTGCACCTGTATGATGTGTTCATGGACGGTGCCAACTATCTGGGTAATGTTTCTTCTTTTTCAAATAAGAAAGAGGCGGACACAAAAATAGATGATGCTACGCTCATTACATACCAGAACTGGACCAAGGAGTAGAAAACAAGCGGCTTTTAAGGCGCAAAACAGCTGCGAAATATTTATATTTGACAAATTTTGACGATATATACAAGGGAGGAATCCAATATGTCTGTAACAGAAAAAAAGAATAATGGCGGTTTCTCTCTGGTAGAGCTTATAGTAGTGATAGCGATATCTGTCGTACTCATAGGTGCGGCAACCATATCCATTCGCTCGGTCATGGGTGTTGAGGTGAAGCAGTGTGCCAGAAATATTGAATCGATAATTAACAAAACAAGGGTCACAACTATGGGAAAGGACAGCGCAGTTCTTGAGATATACAAGGATGCATCAGATGGTGCCTACTATTATAAGACGACCATAAATGGTACAGTATCTGCTCCAAGCAAAATCGGAAAGAGCAGGATTGATGTATATTATTCCATGAAGGATGATTATAGTGATAAGACACAATTGAACGGCTCAGACAGTATAGTGCTTCAGTTTGACAGAAGCTCAGGTGCACAGAAGCCTGATGCCAATGGTAAGTGCTGCAGCCGTATCTGGATTCAAAAAAACAGCACAGAGAAGGTTATCACGATATACAAGGAGACCGGCAAGGTGGTATGTGAGTAATTTACATAGTTTAATGATGAATATTTTATTTTGACGCAAGGCTGTTATAAGGTTGTATGATGAAATTGGAGAGGAAGATGAACCATGAAACTTTTAAGGCGCATGAACAAATCAAATAATATGAAAAACAGTGGCTTTACACTTGTTGAGCTTGTCATTGTCATGGCGATAATGGGAATACTGGGTCTGGCTGTTGTGGGCTTTATCGGTACGAGCACGAAGCAGTATAAATACGCTTCAAAGGACGTAGATTTACAGTATGAGGCACAGCTTACGATGAATCAGATAGGAGACCTGATAATTGATGCGCAAAAGGGTGTCAAGTATGAGCCTGCTACAGTGGCAGCACCAGTGGAGGTGGCATCGGCAGCCCCTGAGGCCGGTTATGTTGCAACTGCATCAGCGGAAGAAGCGTCATCAGAAGAAGCATCATCTGAGGAAACATCATCCGACAGCAAGCTGATTATCTACAACAAGGATTGTACATACTATATCATATACAGACCGTCAGAGCACAAAATCTATCTGCGAAAGGATACACTGGATCCTGCAACAGGTGTGGTGAAGGCGGATGGTCAGGGCAAGGAATCTCTTATGGCAGAAAATGTCACAGGCTTTACACCTGATTTAAGTGAGGCAGAAAGCAAGAATTCTGTCGGAATTGTCGTGGACTTTAAGGCAGGGGACAAGAAGTATACATCAAAACAGAACTTCACTATGCGCAATAAGGTGCCGACCGGAGCAGATGTGGAGTATGTGGTACCGGTAGAACCTAAAGGAATAAGGATATATTACAAAGGCAAGGATGTAACCAACGGAACAGTATACTATGAGATGAAGAAAACGAATAATAATTTAAAGTTTACTGATAAGATACTTGGTGGAAAGTATGATTCAAAAAACGTAACATGGGATCATTCAGGAAACAAAAATGGTGGAAACTTTAATGCTAATGGTGATGTATATAATGTAGAACTTATGGATAATGAAACTACAGATCAATTAGTCATCACCGTAACATCCAAAGACGATACGTCATTGACGGCAAAGGTAACTGTAAACATAGCACATCCAATCAATATTTTGCATTGTGATGCAGATAAGCATTTCAATTTAGGACAGACGCATCAAATGTTTATTGATGAATGGGAGTTAAAAAAATCTTCATTAAATGGCAAATATCAGGTTAAGGATTTTGTATGGCATATGGAGGTAGAAAGTGTCAGCTCAACGGGTGCAACCGAGTACAAGGGAGATATATCCTTTAAAATGGGCGATGATGGTAAGCTGATTTATGGTCCTGATGGCAATGGTGAGCCTGATGGAATATTTAAGTTTAGTTCAAAGGAGATTGCCGGAGAAACCGGAGCAGAAGGTCATGAAGATGATCCTAAATATAGGAACTATCTTAATTATTATATTGTAGATGGTAATCAAAATGAAAAAATGCATATCACTCTCGGAAAAAATTTTTTTGTCGGAGAAAAATTAAATATCAGCGTCTGGCTTGGACTTGAGGAAGAGTCGGGATTTAAGTCAAATACAATTACGTTTTACACATATTATTAAACAAAGTAGTTTTTTACAAAGGAGCAATCGCAATGAGCAAATTAAGAAAAAAAATAGTGGTTCCAATATCACTCACACTTACAGGATGTCTCGTTGTGGCAGCTTTTGTGCTGAATGACAGCCTAACAAAGGTCGATGCAAATGTAGCATTCAATGGAATATCTGATATAGTCAGCTCACATGGCAAGGACAAGCCCTTCAATATAGTGGAGGTGGTGCCGGACAAGAAAATGGCATCCATCGGTTATCTGATTGACGGTCAGGAGCCTGACGATTGGTTTGGAACACTGGCACAGATGTCTGACAAAGAGGGTGCCGGTGTACAAAAAAGGGCTGACTATATGTCAGGTCTGAAAACAAAGCTTGCACCTATTACTACAGAGAAAAAGGATAACACAAAGCCTCTTTACTATGAGCCGTATGAGGAGAGCTATGTCAGTTTAGACGATGACTGGAGTGAGCTTGCCCTTGTAGATATGGACAGAATAAACAAGGGTACCACCGGTTATAAGATGACAGAGCAGGCGGAGGGAGATTATAAGTTCAATACCGATTACCAGCTTGCTGTAAATGAAGAGGGACTGCCTACAGGTCATTACAGACAAAATGTTGACCATTATGTTTTCATGCAGGGAGAGGATGAGACAGAAGATGGCGCTGAATCTGTGGATACAGGAAAAAGAGGCTACTACAGTGTTGCGTTTACTGCAGTCAAATTGCCGGATGGCATGACAAATACACAGTATCTGGTAGGGACTGATAATTCACAGAAAGCTGATGGAAATACAGACAGCGGTACAGATGGTAATATCGATAGCAGCACAGACAATACGACAGATACAGGCACAGCAGATGACACATCAGACAAGCATGTGGTTTATTCTATAAAGAGCGCATATGCCATTGGTTCTGCTGAGGGCATGCAAAACATAGCAAAATATGACCCGAAGGCATATATTTACAGAAAAGACAATTCAGATATCACATCACCATATGAATTTGTTGCAAGAGCTGACCGGATGGCAAGTCTGCCTGATGGCAGTAAGCCGGATTATGAGAAGTATACATACTGCACGGTTGAGATGGAGTATGTGCCTGCAGATAAAATCACTGATGACGAGACCTACTACGAGGTGGACACTGAGGTACCTATTGAGTTTAATTACGATGAGACAGGCGAGTATGGAGCAGTGCTTGACTCACAGAATCCATACGAGAAGATAGATGATGGCACACCGGACAATCAGCCGGCAGGTAACACAGGAAAGGTAATCCTCACTGATACAGACGGATATTTTGATATAGTTAAGGACAGCCAGACATACACCTATATGGGTAAGGGAAAAGGTGACTATATAATGGAGGCTGATAAAAACGGCTCGCTTGATTATCCTGTAAATACTCCACGCATATATTATAAGGGTGGTTTCAAGAACAATAACTGGTTCAGAACAGGTGTATTTAACCAGGAGGGCAAGACAGGCGATGCTGATAAGACTGCCAATATGACCTTCAATGTAAAAACGGTCACACCCAAGGAGCTTGAGCAGATAGATGTGTCAACAATTGATTTACTCTATCTTTCCGGCTCAAAGTCCGTCCTTTCAAAGGATTTAGGAGACGATGCTGCAAAATATAATACTGATAATGACATTTCATGGGACAAGGTAAAGCAGATAGTCCAGCGTGTACACCAGAGTGGTATCATGATGCCTGTTATAGTGGATAATGGTATTGTGTGGCCTGATTCGAATGCAGATTACTCCAGCAACATTAAAAAGCTTGCAGGTCTTTTAAGCTGTAACAATTTCAGTTCCTTGAATTTTACTAAGGACTCAGCTGATAATTTTATTAATTGGAATAATGACATAAAGTATTATAAAGTTGACAGTAAAACCCATACAAAAGGTTTTGTAATTGGCAACGAATATGTCATTCCACGAAACTATAATCCTAGTACGGATGTGCCATTTGTTTTAAGAGATGATTTTGCTTCTGCATTTATTGCAAATGAAGATGAAACTCAATTTGTCGAAGCAGCTAAAAATGAAAATTTTGACGAGATAGCAGAGTATATCAACTCAGAGAATACAAGCAGGAAAAAAGAAAATGATACTCTTGGAAAGGACGAGTATGCATACTATGACAAGGAGATTTCAAAGGCGATAGTTTTAAGCTATATCATATCGTATGCTGATAAGAGAGACATTATAAATCCGACAGATAGTCTGAACATACTGGATATAGAGCCCGGAACTGTAAAAAATGAGTCTGACGCTTTAAATTATGATAAGCTAAAAAATTGGCTTAGATCAAGATGCCCGGAGAAAAAAAAGGTTACAATAACAAGGGTTACGAGTGCAGAATTTATTGGAAGAATAGAGGATCTCAATAATTATGATATGATATATATGGGACTTGTAGCCGATAATCTGAATTATAGAGATGGTCATACAGTATATAATGATTGGAAAATGGATGGGCTTAAATACTCAAATGTTGGTGACATTGTTGTTATAAATCCGAAAGATGTGGTAAATTATTGGGGATATGATATGCTCAAGAATGGTCATGCGGGATTGCTGGATACTGATTATATAAATAATGGAGAGGCGCTTAATACTCAGCTTACATTAAGAGGAAATGGAAATAATGCTGATTATTTAACTGCTCCAAACACATACAGAGGCTCAGGCAATGATATTACTAAGCAGAAGGTTTCAGAATTGGAGGATTATATAAAGGCGGGCTTTCCTGTCGTCTTTTCAGATGGCTTTTTCAGCAATGATAGCAAGTATAAAAGTGGAATTAATGAGGATTACATTGATAACTGTTCAAATGTTTTTACTCTTTTATGTTATGCAAAAGATAAAGACAATGTTCTTAAAGTGGACAGCAAGGGAAATTTAAAAAAACAGTCAAATGAGACAGCTGACCTTGTTACCTACCTGACTACTGAAAAACCTGAAATATTACTCAAGGAGCAGGAAAAAGTAAAAGATACAGATTATGTTGAGATTAGTAATAATCAGATCACATTGGAATTTTCAATAAACAATGCAGGCGGTGCTGATTCCAAAGCAAGTTTTAATGCACAGCTGTTTTTGGATTCGAATTCCGATGGTAAGTTTTCGACAACCAATGAAGGAATAGATGCAAATAAGATAAAAATATATTGTGATGGCACTATTGTGAATCCGGTAATGGGTGATAATGGTAAATATATGTATAGTCTGAATGCAGGCAATTATAATTATAAACTGGTCTATGATTTGCCGAATGGCTATGTAGGAGTTATGCCTTGGCAGCTTCGTGTAAGTCAGGCTACAAATAGCTACAGATATGATCAGAAATCCGGATATGTGTATGTCAAAAATTCAAAAGGCAGTCCTACAAAAGTCAAGATTCTTCAGATTAATTCAAAGTTGGAGCATAATGAGGACTTTAGGGGAAATTTTGATATGCAGGCGCAGAAGAATGATAGCAATACAAAGTTTCATAAATTACTTAGTCAAGTGAAGGATTTTGACCTGGATATAGAAACAGTTCGTTATGACAACGTACCTAAAATGGATGAGGTATGTGATAAGCTGCAGACATACGATATGCTTGTAATTGGATTTGGTGATTGTTATGATATTGATAATACAAATAATCATCTCGATAAAATAAAAGCATATATCCAGTCAGGAAAACCGGTATTGTTTGCTCATGATACAACGTCATTTTGTAATAATAAAAATGATAATAAATATAATAATGTCTGGGGATATAAGTTTAACTCTATAATTCGTGATACTGTCGGACTGGACAGGTATGGAATCTTGTCAAATGAGTATTTAAAGAAGGGCAATACATTACAGAGTACTGATGAGGATTTTGATAAAGCTGTACAGACTGCCAAAAAGAATAATACTGATATTGCATATGAGCCAAAATCTGATAATTCAGTTATTGTCAGACAGAATCAGGGATTTACTTATGCAGATTTAAATCAGTATCAGTGGAAAGATAATGGTAACGATCATGGCGAGTACAGGCTGTATTCAGGGCTAGATGGTAATGATTTTGAAGCTAAGACTAATAAGGCAGTCAAGGTTAATTCAGGACAGATTACCACATATCCTTTTAAGATTGCTGACGAAATAAATATAGCTACCACTCATAAGCAGTACTACCAGCTGGATATGAATCAGGATGCTGATGGTGATGGTGAGAGTGATATTGTTGTATGGTATACCTTGTCAAACCATGGAATTTATGAGCAGTCTCCAAAGGATGTAAGAAATAATTATTATATTTACACAATGGGAAATGTAACATACTCAGGTGTAGGACATTCCGATTTCTCAAATAATGATGATGAATTGAAACTTTATATAAACACTATGATTGCTGCATATAGTGCATCAGTTCATGAGCCGTCAATTTATCTTAAGGAGAATGCAGATACTGATTCAAATGACATAACTACATTATATGCAACTATTGATGATGCCATTGAAGAAGAAGCAGCTAATAAAGCGGATGCCAGACTAGATGGTGCAGACAGTACGCAGGATGTTTATTTTACGGTAAAGGATTCAAACCTTGTGCGAAATCAGATTGATGAAAAAACTGTTGTTTATTTGGACTTTTATATCGAGGATCCGCAAAAAAATCCAAAAGATGAAACGATTGGCACCGGAAATGATAAGATTTACTTAAAGAAGGTGGACTGGGATATCTATACACTGAATAATGATGGAACAGAAAATGAACAGATAAATAACAGTAAAGAAAACAGTCAATTAAATAAGGATCCAAGGGACTTCTTTGAAAATAACAAGACATATAAGGTAAAGGTACCATTGAGTGTTTTAACGGAGGGAGCTAATTCTATAAAGATTTATGCCGTAGGATATAGTAAGATTTACCAGTCACAGGTGAGCGGTGGTGATAAAGAAACTACAACAGCAAAGGCATACAAGACCTTCCAGATACAGCGTGTAGGTCTTGCCGATTTGGATTAGTTTTCAAAGGCTCCTGGCTATCACATACTTTTCGATTAAGCACAATTTATCAAACAGAGACTTATATAAACCATTTATATAGTCTCTGTTTTTTTACTGTTTCTTTATACTTTCTTTATTGAATTATCCACGCTAATTGATAAAATAAATAGTATGCGCACGATTGCGGATATTTTTTTGCATTCGTGGATGGGGGATAAATTAACCGGAAAGAAAGGAAACGTTTATGAGTAAAATTTTCAAGAATCTGATTCCATACTGGCGATGGATCATATTAATTTTTGTTTTTCTCATTGCTCAGGCTTACTGTGATCTGGCTTTGCCTGCGTACACATCTGACATCATTGATGTGGGTATCCAGGATCATGGCATTGAGCATATCCTGCCAAAGGAGATTACATCGGAGGATTATCAGATGGCACAGACATTTATGCTGTCTGACGAGAAAGAAAAATTTACGGACTGTTATGAGGCAGAGGATGCTTCAAAATCTGATGACGGTGTGGCAAAATACAAGCTGACAGCTGATTCGGACACACTTGATAAGCTGGATGAGGAGCTTTTGGTTCCTCTTGTCATGGCATATCAGGCTTTTCAGTCGGGTGAGCAGATGGATGTGGATGCATCGGCTATCCCGCAGTCAGCAGCGCTCGATGATAACATGATAAAGCAGATAAGAAGCAAGGTGCAGGAAAAAATCGATGCGGTGGGTTCAGCTACTTTAAAGTCCATGGGTGTAACTTTTGCGACAAAGTGTGATGAGAATGCAGGAATCGACGTGGATGCCAATCAGGTTGCTTATCTGTGGAAGGCAGGCGCCAAGATGGCAGCCTTTGCAGCTATTATGCTTATAGCAGCATGTGTTGTAGGTTTTGCGGCTTCAAAGGTCGGTGCCGCTGTCGGCAGGGATTTGAGAGAGAAGACCTTTTCAAAGGTTGTAGGTTTTTCAAATGCCGAGATTAACAAATTCTCTACGGCATCACTGATTACGAGAAGCACGAACGATATACAGCAGATTCAGATGGTTACTACTATGATGCTTCGTATGGTGCTTTACGCGCCAATCGTTGGTATCGGTGGTATCATCAAGGTGGCACAGACCAAATCCGGCATGGAGTGGGTGATTGCCATTGCGGTTGCTGCCATCATGGTTTTTATTTTCACACTGGTTGGCATTGCTATGCCAAAGTTCAAGATTATGCAGACTCTTGTAGACAAGGTGAATCTTGTTTCGCGTGAGATTCTTACAGGTCTTTCTGTTATCAGGGCGTTTGGCCGTGAAAAAGAGGAAGAAAAGAGGTTTGATGAGGCTAACCGTGAGCTTACACGCACACAGCTGTTTACAAACCGTGTCATGACCTTTATGATGCCGGGTATGTCCATGATCATGTACTGCATCACACTTGGTATCGTGTGGGTTGCAGCAGGCAGAATAGACAATGGCTCCATGCAGGTAGGTACCATGACTGCGTTTATTACATATGCCATGATGATTGTTATGTCATTCCTCATGCTTTCAGCCATGTCCATCATGCTTCCGAGAGCTGGTGTTGCGGCAGAGCGTATCGATGAGGTTATAAAGACAAACAGCACTGTAAATGATCCAAAAGAGCCTGTTACTGAGGCTGATCACAGAGGTGTTATCCGTTTCAACCATGTGGATTTCAGATATCCGGGAGCAAAGGAGGATGTGCTTTCAGACATTGATTTTGTGGCGGAGCCGGGCAAAACCACAGCTATCATCGGAAGTACCGGCTGTGGAAAGTCTACACTTGTAAACCTGATTCCGCGTTTCTATGACGTGACTGGAGGCTCAATAGAGCTTGATGGACACGATATCAGAGGCTACACACTAAGCGAGCTTCGCGAGTCAATAGGCTTTGTTCCGCAGAAGGGTATTCTTTTTTCGGGAACCATCGCCTCAAACCTGCGCTTTGGTAAAGCAGACGCGAGTGATGAGCAGATAAAAAAGGCTGCGGATATCGCACAGGCTTCTGAGTTTATCGAGACAAAGAATGACAGGT
>OLNO01001579.1_pt1 | contig 17990 bp, 10 predicted proteins | sample 1672861 | NCBI WGS metagenome assembly OLNO01 (sample SAMEA3136731, study PRJEB25190) | human gut metagenome | reverse complement strand
CCACCTCCGTCACCGACATGATCGCCAAGCTGGGCCCCATGTTCGGCCTGCTGGGCACGCTGATACCCCTGGGCCCCGGCATCGTGGCGCTGGGACAGGGCGACACGGTGACGCTGTCGGAGTCCATGAACGTGGCATTCGACACCACCATCGCCGGCGTCATCAGCGCGGCGGTGGCCAGCGTCATCTCCCACATCCGCAAGCGGTGGTACAACGACGACATGGTGTCGCTGGAGACGCTGATGGAGGCAGTTTTGGAGGAGGTCACGGGCGATGTTGAAGGGTAAGTTTTCCTCCCGCCGCCGGGTGACGGAGGAGGTGGACGCCATGTCCGGGCTGGCGAACCTGTCGGACGTGATGCTGGTGTTCGCCTGCGGGCTGATGGCGGCGGTCATACTGAACTGGAACGTGGATCTGAGCAAGACGCGGGTGGAGATCCTCCAGCGGGAGCAGATGCAGGAGCTGGACAACGCGGAAGAGATGGAGCAGGACATCCAGTCCTCCAGCAGCTTCGAGCAGAAGGGCACGGTGTACGAGGACCCGGAGACCGGGAAGCTGTATGTGGTGATGCCGAAGGGCAGTAACTAAATAGTTTTTACATAGATACGTTCAACAGAGAGAGGAGCAAATCACATGAAGAAACGGACAAGCAATCTGTCCCGGCGCGTGGTGAGCCTGCTGATGAGCCTGGTGCTCACGCTGACGCTGGTGACCCCCGCGGCCTTTGCCACGGAGGTGGTGGGCGGCAGCGGTACGGCCATCATCGAGGGCGGCGCTGGTACAACTGGCACCACCCCCAGCGGGGACGCCGGGAACGGCGGCAGCGGCGACGTGAGTACTCCCGCTGACGGCAAGGACAGCGAAAACAAAGACGACGAGGACAAGGACACCGAGGACGCCAACAAGCCCGGTGAGGATAAGAAGGGCGAGGAAAATCCTGCCGAGGATAAGAAGGACGAGGACAACAAGGACGAGCCGCCCACCGAGGACGAGAATAACAGTGAGGACGACATCGCTCCGCTGAATGATGATACTGACAGTGATGTGTGGGATGGTAAGCCTGCGGAAAAGTTTGCTGATGGTGCTGGTACGGTTGATGATCCCTACAAAATCAGCACCGGTGCGGAACTGGCATATCTGGCAGAGAAGGTCAATGGGGGTGAAAGCTATTCTGGCAACTACTTTAAGCTGACGAGTGACATCCGACTGAATACCGACGATGTGCCGACAAGCGAAAACACGTGGACGCCCATTGGAAACAGCTCGAACAAGTTCCAAGGCACGTTTGATGGCGATGGGCATACCATAAGCGGACTGTATATCACTGCTACAGGATCCGGAGCAGGGAATCTTGGCCTGTTCGGAAATTTGGGCAATTCTGCCGTGATCAAGAATCTAATTGTCAAGGGCACGGTAGATTGTGATAAAAAGACTTATGTCGCTGGCATTGCGGGCCGGTGCGTTGCGTGGAAGACTGTTGTCCAGAATTGCGGTTTCTATGGTAACGTAGTTGGTGGCAATAGTAACGTCGGCGGTGTGGTTGGCTTCGGCAACAATGTGGCCAAGAATTGTTGGTACTATTACAGCGGTGACACAGATGGCTATAAGGTCGGCGTGTCTGGCGGCACGGCGGGGAATAATTGCTATCAGAATGTGTCTTCAAGTGCAAAAGGAACGTATGTCCAAGCAAATTTTGCCGACACTGTGACGGAGAAGCTGAACGCCTCGCTGTCCGATGGCGACAAACTGTGGAAGGTCGGTACGAAGCATCCGGAATTCCCAGGGCCTAACGAAAGAGTGGTGATACTGGATAAGTATCTGCCCACCTCGACGGCGGCTATGTCCATAAAGGATGATGTCTCCGGGAAACTCGTAAGCCAGATCATTGTGGAGAACGGAGGGCAGGTCACGCTGGTGCCTACCGGCACGGTTTGGTACAGCCTTGATGGGAAAAACTGGGACTCCTTCAGTGGGGAAAGGTCGATACAGATCAACGCGACCGAGCAGACCGTCCGTATATATTATGCTGCCAGCGACGAAGAAATGGAGGCTGGAGCCTGGTATAAAAAGGATGAAGGCACGTCGGAGACACCCTATGAGATCGGCAGCGCCGCGCAGTTGGCCTATCTGGCCAAGCTGGTGAACGAGGGGAATAGCTTCCAGGGCAAGTTCATTCGGCTGAAGAACGATATCCGGCTGAACGATAAGGATGTACCGACTGCCGAGGATAACCCCGTCGCCTGGACACCTATCGGCGTGTATGTGGACGGGAGTACAAAGGATAAGCCTTTCTCCGGTACGTTTGACGGCAACGGTCATACCATCTCCGGCCTGTATATCAACAGCGATGCAAACGGCCAGGGCCTGTTTGCTGTGCTGGGCGCCGGCGGCACGGTGCAGAACCTTATCGTTACCGGCACGGTACATGCACCCAACAGCGCTGTCGTGGGCGGCATCGCGGCAAAGAGCAGCGGCACGGTACGGAACTGCGGGTTCTATGGCGATGTGCAGGCGGGCAAACCGAAAAGTCCATGGTGGCTTACCGCTGGCGGCGTGGTAGGCGACGGTAATGCCAACAACTGCTGGTACTACCAGACGACTGACGATAAAAAACTGGGGACAGCCGGTTCCTATCCCACCAACAGCTATCAGAATGTGTCCGCGTCGCTGTCTGGAAATGGAACGTACATCAAGTCCGAGGGCTTTGCCGCTGCCGTGGCGGAGAAGCTGAATCCTGCCGCGTTTGAAAAGGGCTGGAAGCTGTGGGCAGCGGAGGACGGCGAGAACGCGAAGCCCTATCCGCTGTTTTCTGAACAGAATGCAAATGAGCTGGTACTTGTCAAACTGCAGCCGTATGTGAAGTTTGGCATGAACTCCGAGCTGTTCGGCAAGGTGACGTTTGCCGGCGGCGGCACCTCCGCGCTGGCGAAGGTTGACACGAAGCTAACGCTGCAGGCGGACGGCGGAATGGCCGCATTCTATACCACGGAGTCGGAGAAACAGGACAGTTATACGACTACGGATGGGCTGAAACAGTTTTCTGAGGCGTATGTGGTGAACAAGAGCGACGGCGGCAAGGTCGTGACATTGTACTACGGCTCGGCAAACGACTTTACCGCCACGGCGCTGGAGAGAGCGTTCTATTACGATGCGCTCAACTACACCATCAAGAGCATTACCTATAAGGACGAGAACGACGAGAATAAAACGGCGTCCGCAGAGGAGGTGTTCCAGACCTTTGCCGGACTGGTCAATAAGGGAGTCGACTTTAAGGGTAAGACCGTCAATCTCGGTGCGGATATTGACCTGAGCGACATCGAGTGGACGCCTGTCGGCACGGCGGATCATCCGTTCCGGGGCATATTTACCGGAGGCACGAGCTATTACACCATTTCCGGACTGAAGGTGAACGGTGACTTTGCCAACGCGGGCCTGTTCGGCGTAGTGGACGGCGGCACGATCCAGTATGTGACCATTACCGACAGCACGAAGACCGAGGAAACGGCAGACGAGAGCGGGGAGACGACGCCGGTTGAAAAGACGATCCCGGCGGGCAACGTAAACGGCAAGGGCAACACGGGCAGCATCGTGGGCTGGCTGAAGTCCGGCAAGGTGGAAAGCTGCATGTCCACCGCGACAGTGAAGGGCAGCGGGAATACCGGCGGCCTGGTGGGCCTGGTGGGCGCCGAGACCGTGGGCGAGACTGCGTTCGTCGGCACCGTGAACGGCAGCTATTACTACAACGAGGCGCGCGTCGGAGTCCCGGCAGCCGGAAAGGTGCTGGAGGGCAGCGCGATCAACAAGAGCTTCTATCTGGCGGAAACATCCACCTTCGGCAACACGGCCAATGAAAACGGTGAGAACGGCGACACCGGCGCCCGGACGGCGGAGGAATTTGCCGCCGGCCGCGTGGCCTGGGAGCTGAAGAGTAGCACCAACAGCAAATGGGGATGCACGGACGACCTGCGGCCGTGCCTTGGCAGCAGTGTCAAGCCGATGGAGCTGAAGGTGTCGGCCAGAGATGCGATGCCGGTAGGTGTCACGCTGGAGATACAGCTCAGCGATAAAAACAGCGGCGACATGCTCCGGCAGCTGAACGACGACGACGGCACGGTGTATGCATATGTCAAGCAATACGCAAATGTGACAATGTCCTGGACATTGTCCGGCCCGACAGAAACACAGGTCATGTTTGAGCCTTCCGACAAGGTGAGACAACGGGAGGGCAGCAGCGGCTGCGTATATGTCTCGGATAACGTAAGCATCCAGTATTACTTCATCGGGGCAGATATAAGCTGGTACAACGAAGAAACGATTGCGAAGAAAGCGTATACCATCAAAACGCCGGCGGAGCTGAACGGCCTTGCCCTGCTGGTCAACGGCAAGGTCGGCAAGAATGAGACATTCGAGGGTTGGACCCTGACGCTGGGGAACGACATCAGTCTGAAGGGTTACGACTGGACACCCATCGGCAGCAGTTATAGTTTCGAGGGTGTTTTTGACGGCAGCGGACACTCGATCACCGATCTGCAGATAGACGTTACTCTGAACAGCGAAAACGACCATGGGCCTTGGGGCTTGTTCGGAAAGCTGGGCGACACTACTGGGAATGCCAGCGCCAAGGCTACGATCAAGAACCTGACTGTCGATGGCAGCGTGACGGTCATAGGCAAACAGATTGGCTGCAACGTGGGCGGCATTGTCGGCTATATTTACAAAGGGGCCACAGTGGAGCATTGCCACAATCTGGCCAATGTGACGGCCGAGGCTTGGTACAGAAAACTTGGAAGGAATGATTCATCTACAGAGCCGCGAGCCGGCGGTATTGCCGGATATAACGAAGGCGGCACCATCACAAACTGCCTGAATGAAGGAGCGGTCACGATCAGGGGTACAGACCTATATAGCCAGATGTATGCCGGCGGTATCGTTGGCAAGGCTTCAAACGGCAGTGTGGAGTATTGCTGGAACTACGGCACTGTGGATGCCAGCGGCGTGACGCTGAAAGCAAATGCTCCCACATATTTCTCCCGGTTTGTCAGCGGTATTGCCGGCTCCGGCACGGTTCTTAACTGCGCCAACTTCGGCATGGTCAAAACAGGAAACGGCATTCCCGCGAGCGGCATCGGCGGCATGGTGACCAACAGCTACAATATGGGCAGCGTGACCGGCCCGGAGGACAAGGTGTACAGCATCAGCAAAGAGAGGACGGTCAACAGCTATACCATCGATCTCACCGCGAACACCGGCGTCTACGTCAAGAACAGCGCTGGTACCACCGACGCCGACAAGTCCCAGCCGATCACGATAACCCCCGACGCGGACGGCAAGAATACCACCTATACGATCGATGAGAAACCGCTGGTGGATGTGCTGAACGAGGCATGCACAGATATGAGTATAACCGGTGCGTGCCTGTGGACGAACAAGGTGGATGCGCCGTGGAACCCCGTGCATGTCACGCAGTGGAACGGCGAGGACGTGCCCGGTGCGCCCGGTAAGGTGACCGTGACGTACTATAGCAACATGACCGGCAGCGACACCGGCAAGGTGGATAGTGCCGTCCTGAAAGACAGCAAGTCGCACACCTTCACCCTGAAGACGGCGGATGAGCTGAACTTCCGGAATGAGAACGGCAGGTTCATGGGCTGGGCCCTGTCGGCGGAGGGCGCAGTAGCGTACCCGTATAAAGACGGCAAATTTACCAGCGCGAAGGAGGTCACGGTAAACGAAGCAGAGAGGAACGTGAACCTCTACGCTGTGTGGGAACAGCTGTGGACAGGCACCGGCACGGAGGTCGATCCGTATAAAATCAACGATCTGAACGACCTGAAAAAATTGCAGACGCAGGTCAATGAGGGATATTACCAGTACGCCGACAAGTGGTTTGCCCTGACGGCCGATATCGACATGAAGAATGAGCCGTGGAAACCCATTGGTACCAGTGAGTCCCATAAGGATGCGGTCGATCCCGACAGGCGGGGCGAGCTCTCGAATTTTGCCGGCAATCTGGACGGCAATAATTTTACCATCAAAAATCTGAACGTCGAAGGTGCCAAGGGTGAGCAGTATGTCGGACTGTTTGGTTTTGCAACAGGCAGCAATGTCCGAACATTCAAGAATTTGGTGCTGAAGGGCCGCGTTGAAATTGAAGAAAATACCAGCACAGGTACCTCTTGGTGCGCCGGCTTGATCGCCTGCGCCGAAAATGGCAACGGACCGGGCGTTATTCTGGATGGCATCACCGTTGATATTAACATCCCGCGCGCCGCTTATTCCTTTACAGCCGGTATCGTCGGCCGTGGCGTGACGCAGGCGACCAAGTGCAATGTCTACGGTTTTTTGGCCGGCGGCAGCGGTCTGACCGACTATAATCGAGTGTCAGGCACCTTCATCTTTAAGACGGCCATGGAAGATTGTCACAATTACGCGACGATCAACGGCCGCGTGGCTGTCGGCCTGTGGGGTGGCGAGACCGGTAAGGTCGTAAACTGCAGCAACTCCGGAAATCTCACTGCGACAGGTGAGAACTCTTATGGAGTCCACAATTCTGGATATGCCGCAGGCATTGCCTACAAGGGGCAGTTTGACAATTGCATGAATGACGGCACTGTTGCGAGTACGAACGGCTCCGCGTTTGGCATTGCCTATAGCGGCACTGCAGAGCACTGCAGGAATATCGGCAGTGTCTCCGGCGCGCTCAACACATACGGAATCGTCGGGGGTGGAAGCTCATCATTCTGCTATAATCTGGGCCAGATTACGGCAAAAAACGGCAAGGCGTACGGCATCGGAGGCAGCGCCAACTACAGCTTTACCTATAATGAGAAGACACCTGTGGCGCTAAACGTAGCCGGCAGCAAAAATGATACTGGCTATTATCTGTCTGATAAGGAGTTGTCCAGCGGCGGCATCTGGGCCACTAAGGACGACTTCGCCAGCGGCAAGGTGGCGTGGGGCGTGGACGGCGGCGTCAATGCCCACAAGAACTACTGGACGCAGGGCGGCAGCGGCTATCCCATCCCCATCGGTGAGGGGACGTCCACCAGCTACTACCGCGCGCAGGTCACCTGCGGTACCGGCGGTACGGCGACCATCAAGCGCGGCGACGGCCGCACCGGCGACGCGGACAATGCGGTCTATGGGCCCAGCGGCACCAAGGTGACCGTCACCGCCACGCCCAAGGACAGCAGCTATGCGCTCAAGAGCCTGACGCTGGATCTGATGAGCACCGGCACGACCGCTGACCTTGCCAATCCTGGCAGCTTTGCGCTGGGCGCGGCCAACGCAAAGGTCGTGGCGACCTTTGCCAGCGCCGGCAGCGGCGGTAACGGCGGCGGTAATGGCGGCAACGGCGGTAACGGTGACGGCAGCGGCACAGATACCGGCGACGGCGCAGGCGACAAGGACGATGAGGGCCTACAGGACGGCCTGAACATGGACGTGGAGTACAACATCAAGGGTCTGGTGCTGACCGCTTACGCCGAGTGGGGCGCTAACGGCGGCGGTAAGACCTTCGCCCAGTGGCTGAAGGCTTCCCCCGGCGTGCTGCGTGCATTCGTCACCAACAGTTTGGACAACATGGCCGCGGCGGCCAAGTCCAAGGATACCGACGAGGCTAAGGGCCTGGCGGCCCTGCTGCTGGCCAGCTTGAACGAACACAGTGGTCTGAACAGCAAGAACGGCGACATCATCGGCAAGGCACTCCAGCGCTACATGGATACCGGCAGCGAGGCGACCTTCAGCACGTGGCTGACCACCGGCAGCGGCATGGCCAGCGGCACGGTGGAGGAGATCCTTGCACAGTACACCGACAGCCTGCTGAACTTGACGGAGCGTCTGTATACCAACTGGGAGAGCAGCGGCACGTCCCTGACCTTCCCGGTGTGGCTGGATGCCCAGCAGGTGACGATGGAGAGCCTGTCCGAGAACGCGGAAGAATCTGAGGCTGAGCCTGATGACACCCAGACCTCCGAAGCCCCGGAGGATGTGCCGGACGGTCAGGAGGCCGAGGGCGGCGCCAGCGGCGGCGGCAACTCCGTGTGGGAGGTCATCGGCACGGTGGTGCGGGAGAATCCCATCATCGTCTGGAGCATCGTGGCCGTGGTTGCAACCTTGGTCATCGTGGGCGCGGTGCGCCGCTACCACAAGGTCAAGCGCGATGAGCGTGACGATGTGGCCAGCAAGAAATAAGTAAAAAGACGGCTCGTTAAGGAGCAGTCTGCCGATTCGCGTGGGCGGGATTTCCGTCCACGCGAATACGGCTATATAAACGGAAACGGGAGGGATGCCTCTGTGAGAAGAAAAGTGCGGAATTGGGCGGCGTTTCTGCTGGCGCTGATGCTGGTATGGGGTATGATACCGGCGGCCTATGCGGCAGGACACAGCATCACGGTCCATGCGCCGGAGGGAAACGGCCTGCCCTACTGGGAATTTGAAAAGGCGGGCGTGGAGAACGCGGACGTGCTGTATCTTACTGCCGGCGAGAGCCACGGCCTGCCGGCGGGCAGGGTGTCGCGTGTGTCGCTGGCGGTGGGCAAAGGCAAGGACGGAGAGGCCTCCTGCGGCATCTCTGTCAACGGAATGTACTATGTGCAGTCGGTCACATTGGAGCATCCCGACTTCTTCACCGGCACGGTGGAGATACAGGTGGGCAAGGACGCCCAGTGGAACGAAGAAACTTGGGGCAGCATCACGCCGCTGGAGAATTCCAACATCATTGGCCGGGTGCAGTTCAAGAACGGCACATTCACTGGGGATGTGAGTATCACCGTCAGTCCCATGACGGCAGAGCAGGCGGAGGCGGCGCAAAAGCAGAACCAGCGACAGGTCGTACCGCAGGGCAAGTACACGGTGGCCCAGATCTCCGAGGCCATTCAGGGCATTATGACGCAGAAGCGCTCTGCGCTGGGACTGTCTGAAACTGATAATCTCCTTTCCGGGGACGAGCTGACCTACGCCGGCAGCTCCGCCACGGACTGGCTGCCCATTGGCCTGAGCCGCTGCGGTGTGGAGGATGACTACGACGCCTACCTCGCAGCCTTGCAGACCTACGTCGAGCAGAAATACCGTGAGCCGGATAAGCTGGATCGGGTGAAGGCCACCGAGTGGCATAGAATTTCTCTCGCTGTGCTGGCCTGCGGCGGCGATCCTACCCACTTCGGCAAGGATGAGAACGGCAGCGACATCAACTTGATTGCGGACGGCGTGTATGACCGCGGCAAGACCGTGGACATCGGCGCGCAGGGCCTAAACGGTTGGCTGTGGGGACTTATCACGCTGGACAGCATGAAGTACAACATCCCCGCAGGCTCGTCTTACACCCGCACGGAGATGATCAAGAAGATACTGTCCTTCCAGCTCCCGGACGACGGCTTCAATCTGCGCTTCGCACAGGGCAGCACCGCCGATCCGGACATCACGGCCATGGCGATACAGGCGCTGGCACCCTACTATCGGAACTCCACCTTCAACGTGAAAGACCCTGTGGACAAGGCGCTGGACTGCCTGTCCAAATTGCAGCTGGACACAGGCGACTTCCGCAGCTGGGGCACGCGGAACTCCGAGTCCGTGTCGCAGATCATCGTGTCGCTGTGCTCCATCGGCGTTGATCCGCAGAACGACCCGCGGTTCATCAAGAACGGCATCAATCTGCTGGACGCGCTGTTTTACTACCAGCAGGAGGACGGCGGCTTCGCCCACTCCTACGATTCAGACCCCGGCAACCCCTTCGCCATTGCGGGTGAGAGCAACAGTATGGCTACCGATCAGGCGCTGCTGGCGCTGGCGGCCGTGTGGCGTCAGGCGCAGGGAATGGGTATCCTGTACGATTTCCGCGGCGGCAGTGTGTCCGCCAAGATACTGACGCCGGAGGAGAGCGATGTATCCTTCGCGGGCAGCTACGAATTCACCGAGGCCGACCGGCAGCAGGCGGACGCCCTGCCCAAGAAGCTGAGTACAGAGAACGATGAGGAAGTGACGGCTCTGCTGAACAAGCTGAAAATGAGCCGTGATTTTGACGGCTATGATACCTACATGACCAAGCTGACGCAGGCCAAGAGCGACATAGATGCGCTGTATGCGGAGATCGAGGCTATAAACACAGACATTCAGGAGCAGATCATCCCCATGACCGAACCCGGACTGGGCGAGAAGCCCACCGTGGACAGGCTGGTGAAACGCTACAAGGCGTTGTCCGACCATGACAAGGCACTCATCCAGAACTGGGATGCCGTACTTGCGGTGAAAGCACAGACGGACGCGGCACAGCGTAACCTGTTTCTCATCATCGGCGGCGCGGTGGTCGTCATGGTGGCCGTGACGGTGTTCGTCCGCCGCAGGAGGGAGAGCAAATGAGAAAGCATTTCACAAGAATACTCACCACACTGCTGTCGCTGGCGATGCTTTTGCCCATCGTAGTGCAGGCTGCTCCCACGGACGGCTGGACAGATGAGGCGGAGCAGGCGTACAAGACGGTGACGGAGCTGGTCATCCAGCGTGTCACGGAAAGCAAGGACTACCTTGCCACGGCCACGCAGGAGGAAAACACCAAGGCGGTCTACGCTCTGTGGACCTCCGGCGCGACTGTCCCCAGCGGCTTCTATGACGAATATCTGCAAGCGTTGGCCGACTGGCTGGATCTCGCGGTCAAGCGGGGCAAGACAGCCTATATCCCCGGCGCTATCCGCACAGTGGCGGCCATGGGGCTGGACGTGACGGACTTTGCCGGACACGACCTGATGGACTCCTTGCGGAAGCCGGAGCTGGTGGAGGCGGACGAAGACCGGCTGGATATGCTGATGGATTTGGACGCTGCCGGTGACGTCGGCAAGACAGACGAGTTCAACGCTCTGCGGGAGCAGCTTTTGACCGAGGCTCTTGCCCGGCAGCAGAGCAGCGGCGAGTTCCGCTATACATCTAAATGGCCCACCGAACTGAAGCAAAAGGGTGTGGACGATGAGCCGGACCGCTTTGACTACATACTGCTGACTGCCAAGTCCTTACAGGCCCTTGCGCCCTACCAAAGCCGCAAGGATGTATCCACAGCCATTGACAAGGCGTTGAACTATCTCTCCGAGCAGCAGCTCTCCAGCGGCGGGTTCGTCAAGTACGGTGATGAGGACGTAGAGGAGGACGCAGCGGTGTTGGAGATGCTGGCCGCGCTGGATATTTCCCTCACGGATGAGCGCTTCACCAAGGACAGTCACACCGTGCTGGACGGCATGATGGGCTGGTATCAGGACTTTTATTTTGAGGAAGCAGAGAATGCGCCGAATCAAGGGTTTTACCGTCATTATATAAGCTGGGATTATAACGCTCTTTGGGGCGGCTGGTATCATAGTACAGCGAAGGTGATGCCGAAACCGCCAAGTATATCGCTAGATGAAGAGACATTTGATATGGTGGTCACCACTGTATTAAGACGGAGGTATATTAATCCTGTGGCATATACAGGCTTGTGCAGTATTAGGCCGGTCGCGAAAGCGGCAAGTGTTGCTGTCAACGCGCCTACCCCATCCGCGTCCGCGTCCGAAAATGTGTCCGCTATAGATTTTTCCAAATTGCTGGATGAACAGAAGGCGCTCTTTGAGCAGGGGGTATCCGATGGAAGCCTCTGGAACGAGGATTCATGGATGGTGACAGAGAGTGACATATCTTCTTTTGCGAGGGAAGTCTTGGCGTTCGAAAAGGCGAATGGAGGATTCTCCGAGGAGGAGAAGGCACAGCTCTCCGAGCTGATGAAGAACATGATGTTGACCAGCAAGGAATACTATTATAAAAAGAAGAGTAAGACCCTTTCGTGTGGGGCTGTCAGAGCTCTCGTTGCGTTGGGGATGGACCCCGGCAATGTGGAGGGACTTGATTATCTCGCACCGCTGACATCTCTTGACGGCAGAGAGTTTCCCCAACTCGACGACTTGCTGAAGGATGTTGACGCGGTCGATCCCAATGTGTGGCGCGCACGGGGCATCGACGCGGATATGCTTGTGGATGAGTATGCGGCAGCTATGATCGAGTACCAGATGCCGAACGGAAAGTTTGACGATCATTACAAGTATGTACTTAAGCAGGGCGAGGACTGGCAGACAAGCAAATTCACGAACAAAGACCAAGTGGAGTTAAACGCCGGTGCTGTCGCGGCGCTGGCTCCGCATACGGACAAAGAGTACATCGCTAAATCGGTAGAAAGTGCCATTGAATATCTCTCCTCCGTGCAGTTGGCGGACGGCAGCTTCCCCGGCAGAGATGGCCTGCCTGACGGCGCGGCGACTCTCGCCGTACTGGATATGATGGATGCCGCGGGTATCTCCTTGAATGATGAACGCTTTGTAAAAAACGGCAACACAGTCGCGGATGGTCTGAAAACCTTTTACATTGATGGGCTTGGGTTTGTCACCAGAACGGAGGTAGATGCAGATGTGGATGGCCTGACCGAACTGCCTTCTTATACAAGCAAGCTCTTGGACTTCCCCTCCGCTGTATCCGCTCTTACCTACCTCCAAGCCGCGGAGAACGGCAAGTTCGGCCCGGACGGCAAGGGCAACAGCGTGTTTGAGATCGTGGGTGCTGCTCTGACGGAAACGCCGCTGGGAGCGATACTGCTGGCCGCCATTGTGGCGGCACTATTGGCCTTCGGCATGGCGCGCCGCTACCGCCGCATCAAGAAGGAGCAGTAATGTGAAAACAAGATGCAGGCATATCGCTTTCCTGTTTCTGGCAATCCTTTTGCTGCTGTCCTGTGCGGCCTGTGGCCGCGAGCAGACGCAGCCGGAGAATACCGGCGATAAGGACCAGTACATGACCGATCCCATACCAGAGGGCAGACCTGCTCCAGTAGAACCGCAGGACACGACGGTGGATACCTCCATGACCCACACCTGTACACTTTCCATCTCCTGCGAGACTATCTTGGACAACATGGATAAGTGCGTGGAAAACAAGCGGTTCCTCGTGCCGAAAGATGGTGTTATTTTTCCGGCCACAGAGGTGGGGTTCAGCGAGGGCGAGAGCGTATTCGATGTCCTTCAGCGTGTATGTCGTGACAACGCCATCCATATGGAGTCCAGTTGGACGCCCATGTACAACAGTGCGTATGTGGAGGGGATCAACAACCTCTACGAGTTCGACGTGGGAAGCCTCTCCGGCTGGATGTACAACGTCAACGGCTGGTATCCCAACTACGGCTGCTCCCGATACCAAGTGAAGGACGGCGATGTAGTCGAGTGGCGCTATACCTGCGATCTTGGCTATGACTTAGGTAGCGGCATGGCGGGTTAAATAAAAAGGAAAGGCGGCAGTATGCCGCCTTTCCTTTTTGCAACTTATCATGTCTCGTGTCGAAATGTGTCTCAACTTGAGACGCCTTTTTTCGCCCCACTTTTGCGAAAAAAATCGAATACAAAAGCCTTTTGTAACTTTACTGCTACTCTTCGGGAAAAATTCGGGTTTTGCCGTTCTTGTCCGTGATAGCTACATCAGAACGAAAGACAGCAGGAGAACGACTATGAAACTCACAGATTTTTACGCCTACACGGAGCAGACCTTTGACTCCTTCTGCAAGCAGGTCATCCGCAACGAGCGTACCGATGCCCTGCGGGAGCTGGCATATCATGCAAAGAACGAGACGGCGTTTTCGGCACTTACGCCGGTGGAGATGGCGAGGCTGTCCATAGTTGACCGCATCCCCGAAGATACGGTGGAGTTCCACATCCGCGGTTATACCGTGGCGGTAGAGAACGCCGCACTGGGACAGGCTATCGCTGTCCTACCGGTACGCCTGCGAGATGTGGCGCTGCTGTACTACTTTGCGGGCATGAGCGACCCGCAGATCGGACAGTTGCTGCGGCTCAAGCCGGACACGGTGCAGCATCGCAGAGCGGCATCACTGACCAAACTGCGGAAATTGTTGGGAGGTTCGTATGGGCAATAACATTTCCTATCAAACCATTCTTGCAGCCAAGGCTGGCGATCCTATCGCCATGGAGCAGGTACTCCGCAATTACGACAGCTACATAACCATGTGTGCCCAGCGAACCATGACCGATGAGTACGGCAACCGCCGCGTGGCTGTCGATATGGAACTGAAAGGGCGTCTGCAAAGCAAGCTGATGTTGCAGATCATCTACAAGTTTGATCTGACCCGCCTGCCTGAAGGCGAGGTCATTGAAACGGATTAGTGTTACTGATCCGTGAGAGGGCGCAGTGTGCTGCGCCTTCTCACGGGCTGGCAACAGTCCGGCTATATGCCATTCTAAAACTGAATAGGGCTGTTTGGGTACATTCCCGAAGCAACGAGCCGGTGAGAGGTGCGCCAAGATCGTCCACAGGGACGGGAGCGAGAAACGCCATCGTCACATGGCGGCACTGTGGCAGTGCCACCGCCACGACTTGCGGAGGGGTAAGATACTTGCGTTGGCTATGCTTCACCGCGTAGAACGCCCCGCCATCAGAATGGAGGGAGGCCGTGACCTATGAGACAGTTGCCGCTGTCGCCCATTCCGCCACTGAAAAAGAAACAGCAGCATTGTGCTGCCAAAATGGGGGAGTACACTAATGAATAACCATGAGAAGTTTCCACTGGAGAAGGACTTGCAGGGACGCCCGGTGCTCCATCTTGAGTTTAACGGCTGTAAGGTAGAAGCGGTTTTTGCCTGTGACCCAAATCCTAAGATTGAAGAACGCTTCAAACGCACCCTGATGGACTCATATCTGGCATTCCTGAATTCTGCGAATTTATAGTAATTTCAGCAGAAATTTGACACTATTTGTAAAATATGAGATAATATAGTTGCGGCAATAGCTGTGGTTGCACCTTGACAATCCAATATGAGGATGTGTCGATCTGTTATCTCACATGACAAAAGAGAGGATGGATCGCCATGAACAATACGAGTGTTATACTGAATAATTCTATTATGCCGTACCCGCACAATATGGAGACATCTGCGGAGAAGCTGAGGGCATTGTGCCTGTACCGTGTTTCTACCGGTCAGCAGGTGTACTACAATGAAAAGCACGAGGCGGATATTCCCATGCAGAGAAAAGCCTGCCGCGAGTTCTGCGACAGGATGGGTTGGGAGATCGTCTATGAACTGCAAGAGGAAGGTGTTTCCGGGCACAAGGTACGAGCGGAAAACCGTGATAAGATACAAAAAGTCAAAGAATTGGCAAGTGCAAAGAAGTTTGATGTACTGCTTGTCTTCATGTTTGACCGTATTGGCCGTATCGCAGACGAAACGCCTTTTGTGGTGGAGTGGCTGATAGACCACGGTATTCGCGTATGGAGTACGCAGGAGGGTGAGCAGCGTATCGAGTCGCACACCGATAAGCTGACCAACTACATACGGTTTTGGCAGGCGGATGGAGAGAGCCGCAAGACATCTATCCGCGTATCTACCCGCATGGGGCAGATAGCGGCAGATGGCTTTTTCAGAGGCGGCCCATGTGCCTATGGCTATAAGCTGGTCAAAAAAGGCCGTAAAAACAAAAAGGGTGTGGAGCTGAACGACCTTGTGATAAATGAGGAGGAAGCCCCTATTGTCCGGATAATGTATGCGAGCTATCTGAATGAGGGCTATGGCCCGCAGCGTATCGCCAATTATCTGCGTCAAAAGGGCATAAAAGACCGTGAGGGAAAGAACTGGCATCCCGCGACTATTAGAGCCATCCTGCGTAATCCGCTGTATACAGGCATTATACGCAGCGGAGAGAGCCGTTCTCCTGTCCAGCCAGAGCTTATCATTATAGACCAAGATACCTTTGACGCGGTACAGGAGCTAACTAAGGCACGCTCCGAACACAGTTCAAATACGCGCCATATTCCTATCAATACAAAGGGAAAGGCGCTGCTGACAGGTCTTGCGTTCTGTGGGTGCTGCGGCAAACGTCTTTCGCTTACAACGAATGGGAAAGGCCGCCGCAGGGCGGATGGGACAGATTACATTCGCATACGGTATATTTGTCAGACCAAGACTCGTTCACACGGAGAGTGTGATGGACAAACTGGCTATACGATGCATATCCTTGATACTGCTGTCAACGACTTCGTCCATACGCTATTCCAACGCATAGGCCATTTCTCACAATCCGATGCCATCCGCATAGGCGTTGAACAGAAGTTGGATGACCAAGCGGCTGTTGTCCGGCAGATGGAAAAGGAAGTAGCCAAAGCAGAACGTGACCTTAGCAATTTGCGGGAAGAAATAATGAAGGCGTTGGATGGGCAGAGTGCCTTTAGCAAGGAAATGCTGGGTGATCTTATTGCGAAGCAGCAGCAAAAGTGCAGCGAAAAATCAGAAGCGCTCCGAAAAGCGCAAGCGGAATTGGATGAACGTGACACGGTATATCAGCAGATGACAAAAGAGTATGACCGGCTTATCAGCTGGGCGTGTGTGTATGATGCAGCCAGTCTTGAAACAAAGAAAATGATTGTGGGTCAGCTCTTTGAACGGATCGAGGTCTATCGTGACTACAAGATAAAGGTTTTGCTGAACATCAGTGTTGACCAATTCCTGCGCGGTTTGGAGGCCGCTTCGTAATGGCCAGCCGAAGGAGCGAAAACGACATGGTCTTACAAGAAAAAACGATATAACGAATATTGCTACAAATTATACACGAAATAAAGGAGAGCGCTTGAATGGCATTCAAGAGGTCAGCGGTTCGATCCCGCTTATCTCCACCACAAAAAGGAAACCACGACATCCGTCGTGGTTTTCTTTTTGCCTCTATCCGGAAACCCGTCTCAATTTGAGACGGGTTTCGGCAGCTTATTCACTTTCCTCTGTTCCCTCCGGGAGAGCCTCTGTACCCTCCGGCAGCTCCGCTGCGCGCTCCTCCTCGGTGATGGTGGGGATAAACGCCTTCGCCAGCTTGCCCTTGCCGCGCTGCTTGATATAGAAGTACCCTATGGTACTGAACACCGCCGCGCCGATGAAGTTCACAAACAGATCCCCCATGGTGTCGTACAGCCCGATGTCCAGGTATCCGCCGAGCCCCAGCTCCTGCCCGTTTATCGTCACCGAGGTGATGCCGTCGATGGTCACGGGGATGTTGCTGTTGGTGGGATCCAGCATCACCGAGGTGATGGTGTTCACCACCGTGTCCTTCTGCATATCCATCATGAACAGCCTGTCCATGCCGAACTCGAAGAACTCCCACAGTACGCCCACGGTCATGGAGAAGCAGAACGCCGCCAAAGCCACATAGATAGGGGACAGCTGAAACTTGATCTTGCTGTTGCGGTTGAGAATGTCGATGAGCGCGAACCCCGTGGCGGCGCACAGAAATCCCGTGGTGGTGTGCAGCATGGAGTCCCAGTGCGGATAGGTGATGAAGTAGCACTTCAGCTCACCCAGTATCTCCGATGCGAAAATAAACAGCAGTATGATGATCTCCAGCGTGGACGGCAGCTCAATGCCGAAGTTCTGCTGGATAAAAAACGGCAGGACAAACAGTCCCAGTACCAGCAGGCAGATAAACGCGCTCTCATATTCGCCGCGGATGATGGAGGACACCAGCGTAGCCAGTACGATCAGCCGCAGTACGGTGTATACGGCGAACACGGTGGGCTGCCGCCTGATGACGGCCTTCAGCTGCGGGCCCAGGTGCCGCGGGGCCTTTTTCTTACGTTCCATAGTGTATCCCTTTCTGCGTGTCATTTCCATTTTCCGGTATTATACCACAAAATACGAAGAAATACAATAAAAATGACAGCGCGGCAGGAGCGAGCCGACCTTCGTCATTTTCGTGCAGCAGAGCCTTTCGGGGGCACTTCGTTCCGTTTGCTCCGCAAAAGCTCCGCGCAGTTTTGATATTAAAATTCTGTTTAATCGGGTTTATCCGTTTGCTCCGCGCAGTTTTTCGAGAGCAGCCTTAAAATGCTCCGGCAGAGGAGCAAAAAATTCCATTTGTTCGTGAGTTCGCGGGTGAATCAGGCGCAGCCTTTCCGCATGGAGAGCCTGCCCGACGAACCCGAGATCGTTCCTGCCGCG
>OLNO01001575.1_pt1 | contig 18086 bp, 5 predicted proteins | sample 1672861 | NCBI WGS metagenome assembly OLNO01 (sample SAMEA3136731, study PRJEB25190) | human gut metagenome | reverse complement strand
AGCGACCGTCTGTCGTTTCCCTCTTTTTGTATCTATAATATAACATAAAATCAAGCCGGTGTCAAGTCCGGACAAGTTGCATTCCCCCCGATAATATGCTAAAATATTCACGAGGGAAACCTTGGACGTCAGGCGACCGGGTGCCCCGGTTCTCTGTTCCGCCTTTTAACAACATAATGTATGCTACACTTTTTTTGACGGCGGATTTAAATGTCGAAACTATAAAAAAGCAGCTCTATCTCCCGAAAGTGCGAAAGCGCTTTGAAAGGAGGTGAAGCTGTGTACATAACTCTGGACAACTTAATTCAGATTGGTATTTTCCTAACGGGATTTACCGTTATGATATTCAGTATCATTTCTTTTGTTATAAATTTTACAAATAAAAAGAAATAACCGCCCCTATGTCGCAAACTGAAGGCGGTTATTTTTTACCAACTTAGGGAGCGACCGTCTGTCGTTTCCCTCTTTTTGTATCTATAATATAACATAAAATCAAGTCGGTGTCAAGTGCATCACCCTGCATAATCCGAAGAACCGCCCCAATTAAAAGGCGGTTTTCCTCACAGGCCTTATATACTTCCAGTATCTCCTGCAGTCGTGATAGAAGTAGAACACCCTGCCCTGCGTTTTGTCAAGCTCATAGCCCGACTTTTCATAGTCAAAGTCCTTCATAGCCTGTTCTATCTTTGCCTCAACCGCACTGTTTTCAGTCTGAAAGTCGAACGGTCCGTGTTCAAATACGATATACTCGCCCTCAGGCACATCCATGATCTGCATCTGCCTTGGTATCTCTCCGCTGTAGTCGGCAGGAAGCCTTACACCGTAAGCCTCAGCCAGCGGAATGCCCCAGCTGCATATTCTTCCCTCAGGCTCATTTATGTACGCCATCACCTGACCGCTTCCGCTGTTCGCCTCATCACCGCCCATATCATCGAGCTTGCCCTTGATGCTGTCAAGCAGTCCGCATATAGTTTCGCAGTCCTGTCCGGGAATGTGACTCTGCTTTTCCCAGAAGTCGTAATACCCTACGCTTTCGTAGTTCCTGATATGCAGGAATTTATGAGCCGGGATCGTTACGAAATACACCTTAATATCACTGTTTGTCTGTGCCATACCTGTTCCTCCTATACCTAAAAGATAGCAGTCGAAAGGTCTTATAGCCGTGCGGAGAATTACCGGTACAGGGTGTGAACGGTAAGCGCTCGGAGTAATTCCGTATGCCGCTTTGAATGCCCTTGTGAACGCCTCGTGAGATGTAAAGCCGTAGTCAAGCGCAATATCAAGTATGCCCTTGTCGGTATCTCTCAGTTCCCTCAGCGCAAAAGCAAGCCTGCGGTATCTCATATAATCCCTGAGCTTCATTCCCGATATTTCGCTGAATTTCCTTGAAACATAGTATTCCGAGTAGCCAAGCGTCTGCGACAGCCTGCCGAGTGTCAGCCTTTCGTCCTCGCCGCTTCTGATACACCTGTCTATGTCGTCAACGATATTCTGAATATTCATATACCATTCGTTTATCCCACTCATCTGTTTTCCCCCTTACAGCCTTCTTCCGCCTTTCCGACTGAATTTATTTTACCATAAAAGAGAAGCGTCCGCTTGATACGGCTTGCCGTCCTGCTTATTCCTCCGGCGTAAAGAACACATTCCCGTCATCGTCGGTCGTAAACACCGTGAAGCCGGTATAGCACACATTTCCGTAAATGTCGTTTATAACAAAGCTGTATCTGTAGTCGCCTGCAGGCAGATTGACAAACTCTATCATATTGTCGCCGCTGTAGGTGCATTCATCACCCTCGGCTTTGCCTGCAAAGTTACCCTCGCTGTCGTAGGTGTTGAATATCGGCACTATGACATCTCCCTCTTTAAGCGGAACAACGCTTCTTGCCGACTCGCCGTTTTCGTTTACGCCGTCCCATGTTCCAAGCGCCGTTATGTCATACGCATTGCCGTCCTGCGTCATAGCTATACGCAGATTTGTTTCCTTGCCGTTGAGCTTTACGGGAGATGTGTATACCGAGCTGTTTCCGTTCTTCTCTACTATGAACATAGGGATAAGATTATTCTCAATCATATACCACTGCCCGCTGAAATTATCCTCGACCAGTCCTGATGAGAAATCGACCTTTGTACTCTGGTCAACACCGAATTCGATAAGCTCACCCGTTTCTTCGTCAACACGGTAAACCGAGCAGTTTACGCTCGCAAGGTTGTTTATAGTATCGTCCGTAACATTGAAGTAGAACGTTCCCTCATCGTCAAGCACAGGTCCGACATCTATCTGCACACTGCTCTTATCACCGCAGAAGCCCATATTGTCGGTCTTGTTGTTGTAATGCTCCCAGTTGCTCTCATAGTCGGAATAATCCCCGTCGCTCCAGTACACCGCACCGTCCGCAAGCCATGTTTTTTCACCGCTGTACCCGTCCGTACTGCCGTTTTGTGCGCCGTATGCGATTCTGTCAACAAACGTCATATAGTACGGGCTTACGCACACCTTGCCGAATGTGGCAAGTTCGGCAGAGCCTGAAACGCCGAACGGATAGTAGGTCGAAAGCCCCGTTGAGCCGTCCTTGTCCTCGCCGCAGATGTTATACACTACCGCCTTTTCAAGTGCCGACATGACCTTGTCCGCCTTGTCACCCGATACCGTAGCCGCTATCATAGAGCCGAGATCCACCATGTTGGTATATCCCTCTGTATCGTTGTTACTGCCGTATGCTCTTACGTTATAGATGCTTCTTACCGCATTCGCAAGCAGTGCAGGGTCAGAAGAAATATCGTTCATTTCCTCGGCGGCATCATTCACTGCCTTTACAAGTTCGTCTATTCGGCTGAGATCCGTTATCGAAAGCGTAGCCTCGCCGCCTGCGCCGATAGCCTCGCACGATGCCATAAAGCTGTCAGCGACCGTCTTTCCAAGCTCTGCTGTATCCGCTGTCGGATTACTTTCCATAAAGCCTGCTATCCCGGTATAGTCCCAGCCGTATCCCGGCTCCGTTTCCTCAGATGCAAACATATAGTCAGCGTGCGGAACAAGCATATTCGCCGTTTCGACAGTTGCCATAAGGCAAGCGTCAAAGCCGATGAACGCAAACTTATCCGTCATCTTATCGTATATTGAGGTAAGCGCAGTGTCTATTTCCTCAAGCGACAGCGAATCGTTCTCGTTAAGTTCGTCGAAGCACACGCCGCTTATACTTCCTCCGCCGTGATTCCAGAAGATAAGCCCCATTTTAGCCGCCGCATAGTTTTCTATGCCCCAGCCGAGAAAATCGACAAGCACGTCCTCCTTGCCCATATTGACAGATTCTTTTTCTTCGATAAGGCTTATTTCTCCGCCCGTTACAACATAACGCTGTGTCTTTTCGGCAGAGATGCCGTATGTATCCGCCCACGCTCCCGCACCGCCCGTCTGAATGACGAACTTCACATTCTCGCTTTTTGACCCTGCGATCATTTCCTCAATGTCGCCGCTCGCAAGCCCGTTCTCGCTTTCAAGGTCACTTCCGCACATATAAACGAATACCGTCTGTGTGCCGTCCTCGCCCATAGGTTTTTCGGCTTCACGCTGTTTTCTTGCAATGCTTATCCCGTCCGAGCCGCTGAACGTCAGCTTTGACGCACGACTGCCCGTAACACTTCCCTCATATTTATTATCACTGCCTTCACTGCTTTCCGCATTGCCGCCGTCGCTCGTCTGCCTGTTGTCGCTTGCCGTGCTGTCGGAAATCTCCTCCTCATCGTCAAGGCAGCCGCTCGATAGCCCAGCCGTTGTAAGCACCGATACCGCAAGCAGTGCCCGTAATATCTTTTCGCTTGTTTTTCTCATAAGCTCTCCTTTTCTCTTAGCCGTAATTATAACCATATTCTCACATATTAATTATAATCGTTTTTCACTGCAATTGCAATAAAAAGGCACAAAAGGCATTTATTCGGCTGAAAACGGTAATCCCCCTCGCCGCCCTAAACTTCCAAAACCGCATTATTCCTCTCACTTTTCGTAATGCTAACATCTGTATTCTCCGATATGATTCTGTATCCGCACTATCCCACCCACTTTTCGTAGGGCGAGGGGCTTGCCCCTCCCGTTGCACCGTAGTTATTGATTTTCTCAGCGTTTTTAATCTATCAATCATCAATAGCGGATTGCAATCAAATTTTCATTTTTATATATTAACTTGATTTTTGATAATTGCAATGATGTTTCGGGAGGTGCAAGCAAGGCAAGGATGCCTTAAGTGTGTGCCCAAAGTTTCGCACGGATGCGAAACCAAAAAGCACACACAGACACTCCCCTACGAATATTCCTACAATTCATCACAACCGCATATAAACTGCAAACACCAAACTTGGCTTATAAACACTTTGCCGGTTTCGCAAAATGTAGCAAATCGCTATCACCCTTGCCTCCCCTCGAAAAAGGGGAGGTGGCTTGACGGCAAGGCACAAGCCTAATTTTACAGCGTTTTTATGCGATATATCCGACTTTTATAATTACTAAGTCGGTCTGCCGTCAAGACGGTGGGGATTGAAGTTGATAGAACTTCTATCCCTAAAACTTCTAAGCGTTCACAATCACAACTCGCCCCTCACCAACCCTTCCAAAACCTCGCCCTTTTTAGTAATCCACAACTAACCCAATTTTCCCAAAAAAATTTTCAAAAACCTCTTGACAAATGCCGAAGTATCGGTTATAATAAAACCAACAAATCAGTAAACGTTACTGATTTCATTAAAAACAATAAGAAAATAATGATTTTATCACTATGAAAGGATAGGTAATTTACTATGAAAAAGTGGGTATGTCCGGTATGCGGTTACGTTCATGAGGGAGATACACCTCCCGAGTTCTGCCCCCAGTGCAAGGTTCCCGGCAGCAAGTTCATAGAGCTTAAGGAAAGCGAAAAGCTTGTATTTGCAGACGAGCACAAGGTAGGCATTGCAAAGGCAGTTGAGGATGAAGAGATTCTTGCAGGTTTAAAGGCTAACTTCGAGGGCGAATGCACAGAGGTAGGTATGTATCTCGCTATGGCAAGAGCCGCTCACAGAGAAGGTTACCCCGAGGTAGGCCTTTACTACGAAAAGGCAGCTTGGGAAGAGGCTGAACACGCTGCAAAGTTCGCAGAGCTTTTAGGCGATGTTGTAAGCGCATCGACTAAGGAAAACCTTGAAAAGAGAGTTGCCGCAGAGCACGGCGCTACACAGGGCAAGCTTGACCTCGCAAAGAGAGCAAAGCAGTTAAATCTTGACGCTATCCACGACACAGTTCACGAGATGGCTAAGGACGAAGCCCGTCACGGTAAGGCTTTCGAGGGTCTGCTGAACAGATACTTCAAGTAAGCGGCGGCTGTGAGCCGCACCAAATTCGCCGTTCCGGCTGTTTCAGCTCGGCTAAGGTTACGTTAACGGCGGATATTAACGTTATAAATATGCAAATCGAGCCGTAAGCACCCTTGCTTACGGCTCAGTTTGTTCTTATAGTAAAAACGCATCTGATACACAAAAAAGAACACCGGTCGCCCGGTGTTCTCTTTTTTTACTGTCAGCTTATTTGGCTGTCTTCACATTTGCATAAGTATAAGTGCTTGTATTTGCACCCTTATAAGACGCAATCCTTACCTTATACACGCTTCCGGCCCTGAGTCCGCCAATAGTGACAGTAGCATTCGTACTGCCCTTTAACGTCTTTTTGACCCACTTGCCGCCTTTGTAAATTTCAACCTTATATCCGTCTGCACTGGCGTTTTTACCCCACTTAACGGTTATCGAGTTTCTTTTTGCCGATACAACCTTGATATTGGTTACCGGTGAAAGCACTGCAGTAACCGTAGTATAGCTGTAATCGCCGTACAGATTGTCCTTATACGCTCTTACCCTTACTTTATATGTGATGTAAGGTGTAAGTCCGCCAAGCACAGCCTTTGCTGTCTTATTATCGGTTATGGTCTTTTTGACCCACTTACCGCCGATATAATATTCTACGTTATATCCGTCAGCGTTCGCATCCGCATTCCATATAACTACTGCTTTTGAGTCAACTGCGCTCTTTACCTTAAGACCGCTGACCTTTGTCGGAGCGGTAGTGATATAAATATCGTCGAATGCACTCTCAAGCTCACCCTTATAAGCCTTTATTCTGACCTTGTAGGTTTTGTAGCCCTTAAGCGAGCCTATTGTAACGGTAGTTTTGTTATTGCCGGTCAGCGTCTTTTCATTCCACTTACCGTCTGCATAGTACTGAGCGGTATAACCGTCCGCACTTTCGTTCTTATCCCATTTAAGCGTAAACGAAGAAGATGTTACTGTCTTCGTAATACCCGTAACTTTTGACGGGAGCGTATCGATATAGCCATATGTATACGGACTGTAAAGGTCGCCCTTATATGCGCTTACCCTTACTTTATATCGTGTTCCTGCACAAAGTCCGTCTATAACCGCCGATATATTATTGTTGCCGGTAACAGTCTTTACGGACCACTGATTATTAATGTACCACTCTACCTTGTAGCCGTCCGCTCTGGCGTTTCTGCTCCAGCTTATTCTTACCGTTTCATCGGTAGCCTTCACCGTATTTATATTCCATACGGGAGAAGGAACAGTATCAACATAGAAACATCTGAACTTGGCGGTGAAGCTTCCTGCATAAGCCGCTATCCTTACCTTATATTTAAGGCCTGCAGAAAGACCGCTCAGCTTTGCCGCTACTCTGTCGCCGTCCGTGCTGAAGCCGATCTGCTTCCACTGATTGCCGACATAGCATTCGACATAATATCCGTCAACGCCGCTTATATTCTTCCAGCTTATATCGACTTCATTGTATGTTGTCTTTTCAACCGCTATTTCTTCCACATCGGGAATAGGCTTTACGGGAACACGGTTTCCGATATATGAATCCTTACATCTTGTGCATTCAAATACGCTGTAGCCTTCGTTGCGATAGTCAGGCTCAACTACTTTGATTACAACATAGTCGTGACCGAGAGGTTCGCCATACTCCGCACCGCATATTTCACACTTTGCCTTTTCGGTGCAGGTAGCCTCTCCTCCGGAATGCTCACATTCGGTTATCGTAGCCGTTACAACGTCCGACGCCATCGAAACTCCCGCCGTTGTAGCATTGCTGTAGGTAAGACGGCAGTAGTACCTGCCCGTTGTGAGATTTTCGAGCGACAGCTTTCTGTCTGTAGCGCCCTCTATCACTGTTTCGTAGCCGTTTTCATCAATGGCGAACCACTGATAAGCAACTTTTGCGTCAACCTCGTTTGAATACCACGGCTCTGCATTTATTTGAAGTGACGGTATGTCGCCTGGATAATAACCGTTGGTGTAATATACAGTATCAATCGGCTTGATTATCTGCATCGGACATAACCGTACCGTAAGTCCGTTTGTCGATGATGCCGTTGCCTTATTAAGACTGTATATATCTATCCACTCTTTTGTTTCTCTGTCCTGTACCCAGAAGCCGTGATCGATATAATCGGCTATCACCTTATCACTGACCGTAGTTACGATTTCGGCAAACCCACCTGACGAAATGGATACATTACCGCCGTTTATAGTAAGGCAATTTATATTGTTTGCGGCCATTGTAACATTTCCGCCGTTTATGGTCACATTGCTGCCTGTTGCAAGCCCGTCAAATGTGACATCACCGCCCTGCACTATGAATGCGTCTTGATTCTCAAACGCTGTCACCGCACAACGTCCCGTAACCGTCAGCTTTGCCTTGCCGTTTATGATGATCGGACGTGAGAACGCTGTACGAACTGCGTACTTGAGCGTGAAGTTACCTTCGGTTATGACTAACTGACCGCCGTATCCGTTCTTGTTATAAAGCGGATATAAGGTACAGCCCTCGTTTTCGCTCTTCTGAGCGTCTTTCGCAGCCTCGTCAAGATTGTTATAATACCTGACATCGTCGCCCTTTGTTATCTTTGCATTGAACTTGCTCTCGCATATCTCGCAATATGTCGGCTCGGTAATATTACCTGCGGTTTCCTTGTCCGCTGTAGGATCGACCACCTGAGAATGATCACAATCAACAAGGTCTATACTTACAGTGTTCGACTTTATTTCATAGCCGTCACCGGTAGTAACTACGAAGTATATCTCGGCAACATCGCTGTCGCCTGCCTTATCAATTATTTCGTCTGCCGACAATTTAGCGTCCTTTACAAGTGCGCTTAAGCTGCTATAAATTATATCTCCGCTTACATAGGAGTTTATACCGTATCTCTTACTTACATACGAGTCGTTCAGGTTCGAGCCGTTAGCAAGAGACAGGTTGAACTTCAGCGTGGGATTTGCGTTGCTGTTGCGATACAGCTTGTTCATTTCTGTGCTAAGCGTTGCGCTCTTTATCGGCGCTTCTTCTACATTCACCGGTTTATTGTCGTTATTCACACTGCTATAAACGCTCTCTGCACGTTCTGCAATTGAAAGCCATGCACCGCCGTCCTTTTTATATGCATAACCGTCAGCCAGAACAGATTCAAGACTGCCGTTTGCTATCTCGATGTTGTAGAATTTACCGCCGCTGATTTTTGCTTTAGCGTTACCTATAATGGTCAGAGCGTCTATAACGCCGCCGCCTATTTCTGCGTCGCCGTCTATGTAAACCATCACCGATGTGAATTCACCGCCGTTGATGATTAACTTTGAGTTTGCGTAAGCTTTAATAGGCATCCGCATTTTGCCATCGCCGCCTACGGTAAACATACCGCCGTCGGATACTTCTACAGGTGCGTTGAAAGCAAAAGTGCCACCCAGTTTTTTACCGTTCAGTGCAAGCGTTACATTGCCGGTAATGGTAACGCCCTGTGTAAGTTCGCTGTTTGTAATATCCTTATACAGCGTTACAGTAGCCGTACCTGCCTCGTTAGCCTTGTCAAAAGCGTCATAAATATCGCTGAACAGATCTGTCTGCTCGCCGCCGTTTGCCGTAGTATAGCTTACAGTTGCGGCGATTTCCTCATTGCAGTAAGGACAAAGGTTTCCGTCAAGCGCATAACTGTCGTTTTCGTCTTTATGGTCGCACTTTATAACATTAAGATAATTGGCTTTGGTCATGCTCTGAATTTCAGCATATTTGAAACCTGAACCGACAATCGCATTTAAGCCTATAACTCTGCTTCCGCTCGCAATTGCCCTGCCTAAAGTATAATTGCTTTCATTTTCGCAAGTGAAGATGTTGAACGTACCGCTTACTATAGAGACATTATATCCGCTTCCACCGGTCGTGTCTGCTTTCATGCTTAAATAATCGGCATTAACATCATTGATGACCGTGTCTCCGCCGTTTATTGTTATTGCGCCGATATTAGCACCATCGGCACTAACCTTTCCGGAATTTACAACTAAATAATTCAATGTGGCTTTACTGTCAATTAAAACATTGGCATTCTCACCCGATACCGTTACACCGGTAAGTGAACTTGAGGCTTTTTGCGGTGCCGTAAACGTTATATCTCCGCCCTTGACATTAAATGTAAATGCTGTGTTGCCGTCATTTTTATTTAAATCAACGGTAAATCTACCCTTGCTTATGTCAAATGTTTCATTATCTTTAAGCCCACTGTAGTTTAACAGCTTTAATGTACAGCCTTCGCTTTCCTCGGCAGCGCCGATAGCGTCATTCCAGTTGTCGTAATACGATAACGTGCCGTCAGACAACTCTACCGAAGCCGGTAGTGCTCTGTTGCATATACCGCACACACAACCGTTATCGTCACATTTTACGCTTTCGCCGGGGTGCCGGCAGGTAGCTACTGTAAGCGTTACCACATTCGACTTATATTCATATCCGTCATAGGTAAATATGCAGTAATATTGGATTTCTCCGTCTTCTGCCACCGCTTTATCAACTTGATCGCCAAGTAAATAACAGTAACCGTTTAATAATTCTGTTTTTTCGCTTATTACCGTTCCGTCAATTAAGCATCCGGTAATATAGAGTGTTTCATTTCCCGAATATGTCACATCGGCCGCGAAAGTTGAAGCCTTTTTACCGTTACGGTATATTATCGGTGACTCATTCTCAGCGGAAATTGTTGCGCTCTTTATCGGTGCTTCTTCTACGGATAACGCTCCTTTAGAACCGCCCAAATAGCTATCTTTTTCACGCTCATCAATCGAAAGCCAAGTGCCGTCAGCATTTTTATACGCATAACCGTCTGCCAGTACAGATTCAAGATTGCCGTTAAATATCTCGATGTCGTTGAATTTACCGCCGCTGAGTTTTACGTTACCGCGAACGGACAGACCTCGTATAGTGCCGCCGCCTATTTCTGCGTTGCCTCCTTTTTTAACTGACACAGAATTGAAGTATCCACCGCCGTTAATGACTAATTTTGAGTTTTCATTAACGTAAATAGGTGTATCCATATTGCCATCGCCGTTTACAGTAAGCGTGCCACCGTCAGATACCGATATACGCGCTATGCCATAACGACCACCCAGTGTTTTACCGTTCAGTTCAAGCGTTACATTGCCCATAACGGTAATCTCCTGTGTACGTTCGCTGTCTGTAATATCCTTATACAGCGTTACTGTAGCCGTACCTATCTCATTAGCCTTGTCAAAAGCGTCGCATATATCGCTGAACAGTTCTGTCTTTTCGCCGCCGTCTGCCGTATAGCTTACGCTTGCGACAAACTCAGAGCCACAGTATTCGCATATACCGCTGTCATTAAAGGCATAACTGCCGTCCTCATTCTTATGCTCGCACTTGGTAAACAGATAATAGCTTACAGTATTGTTTTCGGAGTCAAAATTATTTTTTTCGGCTATATCGCTGTATAATAAAGCCTTTGCTGTTTTCTCAGCAGTCGGATCTGTCGGATTGTCGTAGCTTATCACACGCACACCGCTTGCGATTACGTCCTTTAATTTAAACTGTCCGAGAACGATACGGCCGTAAGTACCGCCGCCTATAGTAAGCTTTGCGTCAATTGCGTCTTCGCTTACAAATAAATTATCAGCACCCGCATTATTGTCAACATTGACGCCTTCGCTGACAGTTACGGTACCGCCTGATATAGCAATACTATCAAATCCGGCGCTTGAGCCCTCAGGTAATGTAAGAGATCCGCTCTTCACATTAACCTTGCACTTGATGAACATATAACCTTCAGCAATAACATCTGCACCGTCAATAGTTATTGTCTGGTTGTAATCATAGATAGTACCATAATTACTTGTGGTAATAGTAAACTGACCGTTTGACAGCGTAACCCCACTATTGATCTTACCGCTTGTTACAAGAGTGAAAACACAGCCCTTGTTTTCAGCCTTATCCGCATACCGTAAGCCCTCGGTTATGTCGTCGAAATACTTTACCTTTCCGTCGGCAGTAGTTACCTTTGCGTAAATTTTCGCACCGCACTCACTGCACACCTTGTTGGCGCTGTCTTCATTTACCTGACCCTCGCCGTCATGCAGACACTTATATCCGCAAGCGCAGTTGCCGTGTTCATCGTATGTATGCTTCGGGTGAGCCGTAACAAATATATTATCGCCTGCTTTGTATATTTGTTGTACGCTTGCATTCAGTATTTCTCCGCTTTCACTTGCAAGCGCCTTACCGCTACCCAGTATTTCAATTACACTTCTTCCCTGAACATAAATGCTCTTGAATACTCCGGCATTGATCAAAGCGTCGCCGTCTTCAAATGTTGCAAAAGTATCGAATTCAATATCTTCGTTTACAGTTACCATTCCATAGGAATAAACGCCGGTGGCGTTTATAACTGCACGGCTGCTTCCGCTGTTTTCAAAGGTTACATTTCCGTAAACCGCTACTGCGCTTATTTCCTCGGTACCGATCGAAACATTCAGCGTATGACCGTTCATGTCGATCGTTTTATTGCCGTTTATTATTATGCCCTTAACAATACAATCTACATCGCCGGTCAGCTTTAATACACCGTCAGCCTCATTTTCCGCAATATTTTTAAACTGTGTTTCGCTTTCAATAAATGTATAAGTTTCAGAGCTTTGTGTTGTCTCGGTAAATATAGCAAGCGCACAAACGCCGCACGGACACTTGCCCGTTTCCACGTTGTATCTATGCTCATGCGCTACAACCATGACATTTGTAAGTCTTCCGCCGATTGTCTTCACACTGCCGTCAACTATACTTTCGGGGAGAGTTGTGAATTCTTGTACGGTCGCAAATGCATAACCCTTTGCAAGCAGAGTGTTTACAGGTGTGCTGTTGCTTTCCTCGCCGCAGATGGTGTTGTACCTTCCGCCGTATAAAACTACACCGCTTGCGTGTGCAATATAAACATTCTCAAATATGCCGCCGTATATTTCGACACGCTTAGCACTGTTAATGACTAAATTGAGTACATCTGCGGCTGAACTGCCGCCGTCTGCAGTACCGTTTATAAGCGTACCGCCGTTTACACTAAAAGGTGCGTCTATGCATCCGTAGTAGGTGCTTTTCCTGCTGTCCTTAAGGTACAGCACACCACCGTTATTTACACTTATATCCGCCTCTCCGCCGAGTGAATATCCGTTCACATCGACAGTAACCGTTGTATTGCCGATTTCTACGCTCTGTGTGATCTCGCAGTGCTTATACAATGTCAGCGTACAGCCGCTGTTTACCTCCGATAATGCCGCAGTAAAAGCGTCGTCTATATTATCGAAATACTTCGCTGTTCCCACGCCCGAAATGCCCGCAGTAAACTGATATTTGCAGATAGAGCATACACCCGTTTTGCTGTCAACATCGCTGTGGGGGCATACATATCCGCAGACGCACTTGCCCGTTGCTTTGTCGTAGCTGTGTTCGTAATGATCTACAACAGTAAACGAATCGTGTATAATCTTTGATGTAAACTTTTCATAAATATCAACATACTCACCGCTGTTGTCATATTGCAGTGCCTTACCTTCTCCAAGCAGAGAATAAAGCAGCAGGTTGCCGGAGCCGGAGTTGCGGTCGAGTTCATACATCAACGTACCTATTCTCATTCCCGTAGCAAGCCTTACAGATGTTGTTGTTCTTCCGTAAAGCTTTAAAGATTCCTTCACGACCAAAGTATTTACAGTTACATTTGCACCGTAGCTTACTTCGAACCGCGCACCTGCCTCAACAAAAATTGTTTCGAAGTTTATATTTGCGTCGCTATCAATTTTAAATGTTCTACCTCCGCAAACATCCACTTGACTAATATAGCTGTCCTCTGAGCCGGTCAATGTAAGATTACCGGCACCATTGTCGTTGTTGACCTTGAGTTCGATATAATACAGCTTATGACTGTTAAGGTCAACAGTAACAGTATGATTTACATTTATAGTTGTTCTATCATCGATATTCTTATAAATCTTTACATAGTTTTCGCTGTCTTCTGAAGTCTTGCTAAGGCAATCGCTCAGTGAATCAAAGCCGGTTACCTTGTCGCCTACAGTCAGCGTAGCAACGAACTCATACTGACAGGTTTTGCACATACCCGTTTTGCTGTCAACATCCGTATGACCGCACCGCTTACCACAAATCGTGCACTTGCCCGTTGTGCTGTCGTAACTGTGATCTTCATGTGGTGCTACAATAACAGGTGTTACAAAACCGTCTTTCAACAGTGTTTTTGAGCCGTCTATCGGCACAGCGGAAGACGTCATAAACATACGGTTCTCAGCCAATAAAGTCAGTATTTCTGCGTTTGCTCTGTCCCCGCCGCCGTTATAGCGTATTTTTATGAAAGCTCCGTCGTGAAGAATTACGTCACTGCTTGCATCGTTTATATTGAGTATTATGCCGAGTGAACGATAGCAGTCAAATGTACCTGCACCTACCGACACAGTTCCCTTAGCGCCGCAGTTTTCGTCAAATGTCAGCTTACCGCCGTCCACTACATTGAAATCGCCATAAATACTATTATTTTTTTCCGATCCCGTAACGGTTATATCTCCCGAAACAGTTAACGTACCTACATTGGCTTCCTCAGCGATCCACAGCGTGAACTTACGGCTGAGTGTTGTATAGCTGCCTGCATAATTCTTGTATACTTTTAATGTACAGCCGGTGTTTGCGTCACTGTCAGCCGCTTCAAAAGCCGCTCCCATCTCATTTTCTTCATAAACGGAAGCTACAGCCCCATCCTTTACGATAACAGCCGCATACTGATATTCACACTCGTTACACTTACCCGTTTCGCTGTTAACATCGCTGTGAGGGCAAACATATCCGCAGCCGCACTTGCCGTCAACATAGGTATGGCTGTGGTCTTTGACTATCAGCGTTACACTGCTTGATATTTCCTTAACGCTTGCATTGAAAAGGGTTCCGTCAGCCTTGAAGAAAGCCTTACCCTCTCCGAGCATATCATATAATGTCTTGCTGTCCCTTGCGTAAAGTCCGGCAGTATATGTACCGTCTTTCAGTATAACCGTACTCGAATCATATACATAGATCGAAGTGTCTAAAACTACATCGCCGTCTATTATAAGCGTACCGCCGGCGTATGAAGCGTCGTTTGTCGGATATACATTACAACCGAGCATAACCGGATTGCCGCTGTTTTTGATCGTAAGCTTTCCGCTTTTGCAAGGAGTAATACTCCGGATTTTAAATTGGCGTCCGTTTACGTCAATTGTAAGCTCTCCGTATAAGTCATACTGAGCGCTTGGTTTAGAATAATCCTTAAACAGCTTTATCGTGCCGCTTCCGTTGTATTCATTCAGTAAAGAGTGAAGCTCATCGGTATCTACATACTTTAAGCTTCCGTTCTTGTCTGTATAGAGTGCGACAGACACAACCGCACCGCAGATTGAGCAGATGCCGGTGTCCGTGTTTATATCACCGCCATGCTCGCAGGGCTTTCCGCACTCCTCGCACTTGCCTGTTCCACTGCCGTATTTGTGGTCAGCGTCAGTATGCTCAACAACAGTAAGCGCAACGGAATAACCCATACTTCCATATTCTTTATAAAGATCAAGATAATTGCCGTTATCTTCACGTTGCAGTGCCTGCCGGGTAACATCAAGAAGATTGCCTAATTTCAGAGCGCCGGAATTGTTTTGGCGATGATATGTCAGCCCACCTAACTTCATTCCCGTAGCAAGCTTTACAGATGTCGTTGTAGTTCCGTCATCAGCCACTGATGCTATCACAGTCAACTGCTCTGTAGTTACTTTTGCACCATCGCTTACAGCAAGCTGTGCACTGTCCTCAACAAAAATTGTATTAAATTCTACATTTGCATCGCTGTCAATTACGAAAGATCCGCCTTTGCGAACATACACCTGCGTAACATAACTGCCCGCTGTGCCGGTTAATGCAAGCTTGACGTCTTTGTTGACCCCAAGCTTGATATTGTTCAGCTTGTGACCGTTAAGGTCGATCATAACATTGTGTTTTACATCTATAGTATCTAAAGTTGCAGTTGCCGATGTATCGCCGATATCCTGATAGATCTTAACATAGTCTCCGGTATCGGCAGTAATGCTGTTAAGGCAGTCTGCGAGCGTGTCATAGCCTGTCGGCGCATTGCCGTCTGTGCTGATCGTAGCAACAAACTGACGCTCACACTCGTTACACTTACCCGTGTTAATGTCAATATTGCTGTGATCACATAACGCTCCGCAGTTTGTGCATTTACCGTCGGAATAACCGTTTTCATGTGCACATTCTTTATATGTAAATGTAAATTTTTCTGTAACAGTTTCTGTGCTGCCACCGTCTGAATAGGTTATATCGCAATACAGAACATAATTTCCGGCAGGAATATTATCCGCAAGCTTGAATTCGCCGTTGCTTCCGGATACTGCCGCACCGAGCTCATCTGCACTGTATGCACTGTTCGTACTGTACCAGTTATAGCTTATGCTTTCACTGTCAACCGTATAGGTGCTTACAAGCTTGTAATTGTCCTTCTCTTCCTGCGAAGTGTTTGTATAGAAAACCGTTCTGTTTGTGTTGTCACCCTGTGTAACCTTGTTGAAACGGTTTGCATTCGACTTTACCTGAACGGTATTGGATACAATATCTCCGCACTTTATTGTAAGAGTATTATCAGTGTCGTATGTAACCGAAAACTCGGTATCGCAGACCATGCACACCCAGCCGTAATCGGTCTTGATTATGCTTGCTAATAAATCGGGTTCATCGCCGCCGAAACAGCCTCTTGCGTCTGCAAACTCTTCATCGCTCATATTCTTCAGAGTAATATCAAAGTAAACCGTACCCTTGAGCTTGGTATCAGTCATGCCTTCAATTATTTCATACTCTTCCGTCTTGAATATTCCTGTCTGCTTTCCGAGTATTATACGGGGAGAAGTATCAGGCTTTATAACTACCGTCTTAGCGTCCGCTCCGCCAATCTCATAATAGCCGCTGTTATACTTGACCTCGCCTGTCACAGCACTTTCCGAAGCCTTGAACTCGGTCGAGCCCTTTATTACAAATTCATTCTCGTCTATTGTCGGTACAGTTTGACCGATAGCGTATGAACCGCCCGTAGTGTAAACCGAGCCTGTACCGTTCATTATAAGGTTTACTTTGTAAATGCCATACTTAGCACCGTAAGCAGTGACCTTACCGCCGCTTATTTCGGCATCCATTCCGTCGCCGTTGTTTCCGCTGTAGTATATTCCGACTCTTGCTGCATTGCCTTCAGGCACAGTAATACTGCCGTTTTCGCTGACGGAAATTTTGTCGAAATTACTGGTAAGCAATATTGCACTGTTTAACGTAGATTCATTAGCACAACCTACTGCAGTAAGACTGCCGTTGCCGTCAACAGTAATGCCACCGCTGACATTGACAGCCACACCCTCAAAAGATGCAGTTGTCGCATTTGCGTTCAGCACACCGTCATTATGTATTTCAAGCGAATTTGTCTTTACAGTACCTGTTGCGTTTACTGTACCGCCGTTCAGGATTATTGATCCGCCGAGAGAGCGTGCCATACTGTCTGTAGAGCGGTTCTCTGCATTCAGCACACCGTCGCCGCTGATTGTCATTGTGCCGTCACAATTGACCTCTTTATTATTTACGGCACTGAGAACATATGTATCACTTTTGCCGGTATCGGTCTGTACGATAGTATTGTTACCGTTCAGCACTATCTCCGTACCGTCGGGGACTGTTACGACGCTCATATCGCTGGTTGTCGCCTGAATGTTCACTCCGTCAAGCGTCAGCTTCTTTGTGTCATAATCCCAGCTCCAGCCGACACCGTTTTCGTCCGCCGTCTTTTCTCTGAAATCAAGCGGTGTCGTGATGACATTGCTCTCGCCGTCATGCGTATGTGCCTCGCCCTCGGCAAATGCCGATAACGGTACAGCCGTCAGCGTCATTGCCGCAGACAGCACCGCACTTATGAGCCGTACAAATTTTTTCTTCATGTTTTTCCTCCTGTAGATTTACCCGTGCTTATGCCATGCACCTGCACTTATGCAGTGCCTCCTTGAGCTTTTCAAGCGGTATCGGCTTCTTGTGGAAATAGGTACAGCCAAGCCTGTATGACTGCGCCCCGAATCCCTCATCGTCCGACAGCCATATTACAGGCGTATCCCTGTCGGCATTCTTCGCCGCAATAACGCCCTCCATACCGTCCGCTCCGTCGGCAAGCACGATTATAAGGTCAGCCGTCTTACACTCCGTCACAAAGCTCTCATACCTCTGACATACCCTGTAGGCAATTCTTCGATATGCCGCCGTTGCGATTTGTGTTATTTTCGCTTTCAGTATCTCCGCCTCGTTTGCGGTATCGTAAACGCAGATGAGCATACTTCTCCCCTTATAATTTTATAATTATATCATAACTCATTTGCTTTGTGATTTCAACTTTTTGGCACGAACGGTTGTTATAACGGCACGAACGGTCATAAATGCGGCACATAATACAAAAAACCGGCGCCCTACAGACACCGTTCAAGTGAAATATATTGCCAGGCACTGCCTAAAACATTTTCCGCAACGACAAGGAATTAATATTTTCGTGAGTGTATCGGTACAACTGCACTGACATTTACCTTTCAAAAAACGCCACTAACCTGAGATATATGTACTAATCTGCGGACGTGTAGCGTTAAGCGTCCCTGCATTAACAGGTCATACAATGTTCAGG
>OLNO01001560.1_pt1 | contig 18227 bp, 15 predicted proteins | sample 1672861 | NCBI WGS metagenome assembly OLNO01 (sample SAMEA3136731, study PRJEB25190) | human gut metagenome | reverse complement strand
CGGGTCGAAGGACCCGGGGTAAACTGCTGTTGCCATCGGTATGGTCTCCTTTATTTGCGCGCTTTGGAAAAGCGCATTTGGTGTTGCCATGATAGCACTTTTCAGTTCCTGCTTCAAGTACCAGGCCGCATCGCCATCGCAATATCGTTAATTTTTAGTCAATTAACGTCGCACTGGGGCGCATCATCTTGGTACATCCTTAGTAAACCATATCGTCAAAATTTTATCAAGTACTTTTTCGAAAAAAATTGTTTTTGCTATACCAAACAATCGCCACAAATACCTAAGAAATTTAGTCAAATTGTCCTGCGAGACATTTTTTCGCGGAAGAGGGCTTGATTATAATGTTTGTTAATGTTATAACTAAGCTGTGCAGGTGTGCCGCTGCCGGAGGCTTCTGCCCTGCCGACCCCAAGGATACCGCCGGGGTGTGATAAGACAGTGTCCGGACTGGGAAAAAACGGTAAATTTCCGGCTAAGATTTTGTCCCGTAGAATTGTAAATAATAAATTTACAATTCTTTTATGTTCTTAAAGGAGAGGATGGTTTATAATGGATTTCATGGAAATGTATGCCCAGAAAAAGATGACTGCCGAGCAGGCTGCTTCTCTGGTCAAGAGCGGCGACTGGGTGGATTACGGCTGGTGCGTCAACACCCCCGTGGCTGTGGACGCCGCCCTTGCCAAGCGCCTGCCCGAACTGGAGAACGTCAATTTCCGCGGCGGCATCCTGATGTGGGTGCCTGAGATCTTCCAGATCGACGACCCCGCTGCCCACATGACCTGGAACAGCTGGCACATGGGCGGCATTGAGCGCAAAGCCATCGCACAGGGCTTCTCGTTCTACTCCCCCATCCGCTATTCGGAGCTGCCCCGCTACTACCGCGAGAGTCCCGACCCGCTGGACATCGCCGTCTTCCAGGTGACTCCGATGGACGAGCACGGCTACTTCAACTTCGGCCCCAGCGCTTCCCATCTGGGTGCCGTCTGTGAGAAGGCCAGGAAGATCATCGTGGAGGTCAACACCAATATGCCCCGCTGCCTCGGTGGTATGGAGAACTGTGTCCATATCTCCCAGGTCACCGGCATCGTGGAGGGCGACAATCCGCCCATCGGCCAGATGGCCGCTGCCGGCCCCGCTTCCGAGGTCGATTTGAAGGTCGCAAACCTCGTTGTGCCGCAGATCCCCAACGGTGCCTGCCTGCAGCTGGGCATCGGCGGTATGCCCAACGCCATCGGCAGCCTCATCGCCCAGAGCGATTTGAAGGACCTGGGCGTCCACACCGAGATGTACGTTGACGCTTTCGTGGACATCGCCAAGGCCGGCAAGATCACCGGCGCACACAAGCAGCTGGACAAGGGCCGTCAGGTCTACGCCTTCGGTGCCGGCACCCAGAAGATGTACGACTACCTCAACAACAACCCCGAGTGCATGTCTGCTCCCGTCGATTACACCAACGACATCCGCAGCATCTCCGCGCTGGACAACTTCATCTCCATCAACAATGCGGTGGACATCGACCTGTTCGGCCAGGTGAATGCGGAGAGCGCCGGCGTCAAGCACATTTCCGGTGCAGGCGGCCAGCTGGACTTCGTGCTGGGCGCATACCTTTCCAAGGGTGGCAAGAGCTTCATCTGCCTGTCCTCTACCTTCTTTAATAAGAAGACCGGTCAGCTCGAGAGCCGCATCCGTCCCACGCTGGAAAACGGCAGCATCATCACCGATACCCGCGCCAATCTGCATTACCTCTGCACCGAATACGGCTGCGCCAACCTCAAGGGTCTGACCACCTGGGAGAAGGCCGAAGCCCTCATCAATGTGGCACACCCCGACTTCCGCGAGGAGCTTATCAAAGAGGCCGAGAAGATGCACATCTGGCGCCGCAGCAACAAAATCTAAACATCGCCGTACCGGCTCCTGCCGTCTGCGGCAGGAATGGAGTCACACATGATGGACAAAAAGCCGCACATCAAGCCCTATATCTACGGAATGCTCGCGGGCTTTGGTGCGATAAGTCTAAGCATCCTGTTCTTCTTCTTCATCTACCGCTTCGACGGGTTCGGCGACGCGGTCTCCAAGGTGACCGGCATCCTGATGCCCTTCATCTATGGTGCCGTCATCGCCTATCTGCTCAAGCCGGTGTGCAACACCATTGAGGGCTTTCTGCACCGCATCTTCCCCGAAAAGCTCCACAGCATGGCCAATATGCTTGCCATTGCGGCGACGCTGCTGTTCGGTGTGCTGGTGGTCTACGCCCTCGTGATGATGGTGGTGCCGCAGCTCATCACAAGCGTCACCTCCCTCTACTACACCGCGCAGACCAGCATCACCCGGTTCATGCGTTGGGTGAACACACAGAAAGTCTTTTTGGATAATGAGACACTGATGGGCTACTTCAACGATGCCTACGATGCCATTGCTGACAATCTGACCGCTCTGCGCACCACCCTGCTCCCCTCGCTGCAGAATTTACAAGGCATCCTGAGCGGTGTGGGCGTCGGCGTCATGAATGTGGTGATCTGGTTCAAGAACCTGCTCATCGGCCTTATCGTCGCTGTTTACCTGCTGGCCAGCCGCAAAAAGTTCGCCAAACAGGCCAAGATGATCCTCTACAGCGTCGTCAAGCCCCACTGGGCGCAGCTCATCCAGGAGGAAGTCCTCTACGCAGACAAGATGTTCGGCGGCTTCATCAACGGCAAGATCATGGACTCCGCCATCATTGGTGTGCTCTGCTACTTCGCCTGCATCATCTTCAAGTTCCCGAGCGCGCTGCTGGTGTCGGTCATCATCGGCGTCACCAATGTCATCCCCTTCTTCGGCCCCTTCATCGGTGCCGTGCCTGCAACGCTGCTCATCCTCATCCAGAGCCCTATCAAGGCCATCTGGTTCGTGCTCTTCGTTCTGGTGCTCCAGCAGCTGGACGGCAATGTCATCGGCCCGAAGATCCTGGGCAACACCACCGGCCTTTCGAGCTTCTGGGTGCTCTTCTCCATCCTGCTGTTCGGCGGTCTGTGGGGCTTCGTGGGCATGATCGTGGGCGTGCCGCTGTTCGCCGTCATCTATGACGTCATCAAGAAGCTGGTCTTCCACGGCCTGCGCCGCAACGGCCAGCTCGACCAGATGACCGTCTACCACGACGAGTTCGGCGATCCCGGCGACCCGGCTCCCGCGCCTGTAGAAGATGAAGGAACGGAAACCGAAATCGTCATTGATTCCGGCGAAGAATAAAATAACAAGATAAAGCCCCCATCCTCCCGGCTGCCTCAGCCGGTGAAGATGGGGGCTTTTCTGCGCATTTTTATTCCAGTGGAAAGACCGATAAAGTCATTTCGCGGTGGTGGGTCTCCAGTCCTTGTAGTTCTCGTACCGGCTCTCCCGGAGCGTGACGTGAGACCAGATCTCGTCGGCCACAGGCTGCCAGTCTGCCGCATAGGCCGCACACTTGTCACAGAGGTGGTCTACGGTCTCGGGGGACTGCAGATCCGTGCTGTGGGCACCGGTGTCGTGGACCATCTTCCGCAGCAGCTCGGGATTTTCCAGCATCGGACAGGGCCGCAGGTGGTTTTTGTTGAAAGGCTGCCCATTGTGATAGGCCATGAAGAGGGGGCTGCGGAGGATGTCGAGGATGCTGCTGTCGTGGATGTTGGCGTTCGAGTAGTGGATGAAGACGCAGGGTTCGGCGTCGCCCGCCGAGTTGATGTGGAAGTAGTTGCGTCCACCTGCGATGCAGCCGCCCACGAACTCGCCGTCGTTCTGGAAGTCCATCGGGTAGAACGGGATGTCGCTCTTCTCCGAGCGGAGATACCGGATGCGCTCCAGCATATACTTGCGCTGGGCCGGGGTGGGCATCAGTTCGGGCGCAGCCTCGTTGCCCACCGGCATGTAATGGAAGTAGAAGCCGAAATGCGCACCCTTATCGCAGAGCATCCGCATGAAGTGGTCGCTGGTGACGGCCTCAAGATTGTCCCTCGTGTAGCAGATGGACGTCCCGAAGAGGATGCCGTGGGCCTTCAGCAGGTCCATCGCGTGCATGACAGCGGCATAGTGCCCCTCGCCCCGCCGGGCATCGTTGGTGGAAGGCGTGCCCTCGATGGAGAGCATGAAGGCGATGTTGCCCAGCTTTACCACCCGCTCACAGAACGGCTCGTCGATGAGGGTGGAGTTGGTGTAGATGGCAAACTGCACATCGTTGTGCTTCTCCGCCAGACGAAGGATGTCCGCCTTCCGCACCAGTGGCTCGCCGCCGGTGAGCATATAGAGGTAGACGCCCAGCGCCTTGCCTTCGGTGATGATCTTGTCCATATCCTCAAAGCTGAGGTTGTTCTTGTGGCCGTACTCGCCCGCCCAGCAGCCCACACAGTGCATATTGCAGGCCGAAGTGGGGTCGAAGAGGATGAGCCACGGGATGTTGCAGCGGTACTTGACCCGGTTCTCCCGGATGGTCTTGGTGCCTCGGAAGAACGCCTCATAGCCGAGGTTGAGGGCCGTGGTGCGGGCCACATTGGGGTCTGTCTGGCTGAGCACACAGTTGATGAGCTTGGACCACTTGCTGTCCGGGTCAGCCAGCACGGCGTGGGCGTGTTCGTAGGTCTCCTCGCTGAACGAATCGCCGTAAAACTGCTTTGCCACGTCCACCATCTCGGCGATCGCCTTCTGACGGTCCTTGTTGACATGGGCCAGTGCGACATCCACCATCGTCCCGACAGCAGCACGCTGCACCTTGTGGCTCAGAGAATCCAATGCGGTACTCATAATGTCAGCCTCCTTAGCCGGTTCTTTGCCGGTTTTCTTTGACAATACTTTAACATTTTCTCCGCAAAGGTTCTATAAACAACGAAAGCAGGGTGATAGTTTTTCCATCACCCTGCTTTTGTTGCTCAATTTTTTATCAGTCTGTCTCGATTGATGCTTTTCCATCCGTGCGGAAGCGCTGCAAGGCCCGCTTCAGGTCGCCCTGCATGATGGTATTCAGGCGCTCGGCCATGATGGCTGGGTCGGCCTTCATGTCGCGGCGGATCCACTCCAGCGCCAGCCCCACGAAGCCGTACTTGTAAAAGTCGATGATGAACTGCTTGTCTTCCTCTTTTACCGGGATGTTCAGCCGCTCCACGAATATCCGCAGCAGCGGGTCCAGCATCTTATAAAGGTACTGCTCCACCTGCTCGCGGCTGACCGAGCGGTAGACGTTCAGCACCAGCACCCGATTAGCCTGCACCTTTTCCAGCATCTCCCGGAGCGCCCCGCTCCACGTCTCGAAATCCTGAAGTCCCTCCAGCGCCTCGGCGGCATCCTCCATCAAAATCCAGTCCACAAGGTCATAGATGTCCTTGAAATGATAATAAAAGGTCATGCGGTTGACGCCGCAGTCCTCGGTGATGTCGCTGATCGTGATCTTATTCAGGGGCTTGCGGAGGAGCAGCTTTTTCAGCGATGCTTCCAGTGCCCGTTTTGTCGTCTGTGCCACAAGAATGCCCATCCTTTCCGACCAGAGCCTCTTGCCCCAAGGCTCTCTGCCTGTCCCTCTGCTGCGCGCAGAGTTTTCCAACTTTCATCGGTCATATCTTTATGATACCGCAGACCGCCGGGACAGTGCAAGCATCTTTTCCAACATTTTCATGAACTTTTTGTGTCCCACCGCCGGGTGTTTTCTCTTTATTTCCGGCAAAGACTGCCTCTTTTTCCCCGCAGCAGAGACAAAATACTTGATTTTCTGCCCGGCTGTGCTTAAATGGAAGGCAGAAAGGAAGGGTAAGTATGAGAAAGACCATCGGATTTTTAGGCTGCGGCAACATGGGCGGGGCCATCGCCCGGGCCGTCTGCAAGGCAGCCGACCCCCAGAGCGTCTGGCTGGCCAACCGCACCCCCGCCAAGGCGGAGGCGCTGGCCGCAGAGCTGGGCTGCAACACCACCAGCAACGACGAAGTCGCAGGCCGCTGCGACCTCATCTTCTTGGCCGTCAAGCCTCAGATGATGGAGGAGCTTCTTGCCCCTCTCCGCTTCACGCTGGCCGAGCGGCCGGGCCGCTTCGTGCTGTGCAGCATGGCGGCAGGCCTGTCCATTGGCCGCATTCAGGAGATGGCCGGCGGGGACTACCCGGTCATCCGCATCATGCCCAACACCCCGGCCTCTGTGGGGGCAGGCATGATCCAGTACTGCACCTCCGGTGTCACTGCCGAGGAGGAGGCCGACTTCCTCCGCCTGATGGCCCCCGCCGGGCGGCTGGACGCCGTGCCGGAGGCCCTCATCGACGCGGCCAGCTGCGTGTCCGGCTGCGGCCCGGCTTGGGTGTACCAGTTCATCGAGGCGCTGGCCGACGGCGGCGTGGCCTGCGGCCTGCCCCGGGCCAAAGCGCAGGAGTATGCCGCCCAGATGGTGCTGGGCAGCGCAAAGCTGGTGCTCGAGAGCGGCCAGCACCCCGGCGCACTCAAGGACGCCGTGTGCAGCCCCGGCGGCAGCACCATCCAAGGCGTCCGGGTGCTGGAAGAAAAGGGGATGCGGGGCGCTGTGATGGACGCCGTCCTCGCCGCCTACAATAAGACAAAAGAGATGGGAAAGGGCTGAATCTATGCGCATCGTCGTCAAAGTGGGCACCTCTACGCTGGCCCACTCCACCGGGCGGCTGAACATCCGCCACGCCGAGGAACTGGTAAAGGTCCTCAGCGACCTGAAGAACGCCGGGCATGAGGTCATCCTCGTGTCGTCGGGTGCCATCGGCATGGGCGTGGGCAAGCTGTCGCTGCCCGCCCGCCCCACCGATATGTCCTCCAAGCAGGCCTGCGCCGCCGTGGGCCAGTGCGAGCTGATGTATGTTTACGACCGACTCTTCAGCGCCTACGACCATACGGTGGCCCAGATCCTGCTCACCGGCGTGGACGTCGAGCACGCCAGCCGCCGGGAGAACATCCAGAACACCCTCACTCGGCTGCTGGAGCTGGGCGCACTGCCCATCATCAATGAGAACGACACCGTGGCCACCGATGAGATCACCTCCATCGGCGACAACGACACCCTCGCCGCCATCGTCACCTGCTGCATCAAAGCCGACCTTCTGGTGCTGCTGAGCGACATCGACGGCCTCTACACCGCCAACCCCCACACCCACCCGGAGGCAAAGCTCATCCCGCTGGTAAAAGAGATCACCCCCGAGGTCTCTGGCCGATGGGGCCGGGTCGGCGCTGGGCACCGGCGGTATGTCCACCAAACTCCGCGCCGCCCGGATGGTGACGTCCAGCGGGGCCGACATGGTCATCGCCAACGGCGCCCATCCCGAGCTGCTCTATGACATCGCCGAGGGCCGTGCCGTCGGCACCCGCTTTGCGGCCCACAGACAGGAGGCCTGACCATGACCACACAGGAGATCCTCGAGGCCGCCCGCGCGGCCAAGACCGCCGTCGCCCTCTCGGACGGCACCACCCGGAACGCCGCCCTCTGCGGGATGGCCGACGCCCTCGGCGCACCGGAGCATCTGGACGCCATCCTCGCCGCCAACGCTGAGGATATGGCTGCTGCCAAGGGGAAGATCAGCGACGTCATGCTGGATCGCCTCGCTCTGACGCCCCAGCGCATCGCGGCGATGGCAAAGGGTATCCGGGACGTCGCCGCCCTGCCCGACCCGGTGGGCCGGGTGCTGAGCCGCATCCAGCGACCCAACGGCCTCCTCATCGAAAAGACTGCCGTGCCGATGGGCGTCATCGCCATCATCTATGAGAGCCGTCCCAACGTCACCAGTGACGCCGCCGCACTCGCCATCAAGAGCGGCAACGCCTGCATCCTCCGCTGCGGCAAGGAGGCGTGGCGCTCGGCCAACGCCATCGTAGCCGCCCTGCGGCAGGGTCTGCGGGCCAACGGCCTGCCCGAAACGGCGGTCTGCCTCATCGAGGACACCACCCACGCCTCGGCCAACGCCCTCATGACCGCTGTGGGGTATGTGGATCTGCTCATTCCCCGGGGCGGGGCCGGACTCATCCGGGCCTGCGTCGAGAACGCAAAGGTCCCCTGCATCCAGACCGGCACCGGCATCTGCCACATCTTCGTGGACGACACCGCCGACCAGACCAAGGCGCTGGACATCATCGAGAACGCAAAGGCCAGCCGCCCCAGCGTCTGCAATGCCGAGGAGGTCTGCCTCGTCCACAGCGCCATCGCGGCCGGGTTCCTGCCGAAGCTGGCCCAGCGCCTCGGCCCGGACCGCACCGCCAAGGGCCTGCACCCGGTAGAGCTGCGGCTGGACCCGCGCGCCGCCGCCCTCATCCCGGGCACATCCGCCGGGCCGAAGGACTTCGACACCGAGTTCCTCGACTACATCCTCGCGGTGAAGGTCGTGGACAGCGTGGAGGAGGCCGTCGCCCACATCGCGGCCCACTCCACCGGCCACAGCGAAGCCATCCTGACCCGGACCGACGCCCACGCCGCCCTCTTTACGGCTGCCGTGGACAGCGCTGCCGTCTACGTCAACTGCTCCACCCGCTTCACCGACGGCGGCGAGTTCGGCCTCGGCTGCGAGATGGGCATCTCCACCCAGAAGCTCCACGCCCGCGGCCCCATGGGCCTCGGCGAGCTGTGCAGCTACAAGTACATCATCCGCGGCGACGGTCAGGTCCGGTGATCTTTTGACAAGACCGCCGCTGCGATAAAAATTTTCTTCATTTTTCACGACAGGCCGAGGCCAGACGCCTCGGCCTGTACTTTTGTTTCATCCGGATGGACTGTTTTTCTGCAAGATACACTTTTGGATGAAAAAATTTTTACAAATGTACCGGAGAATAAATCCTTGTATCCAAATTTTCGCCATTCTCCACAAAGCTATAGTCATACTTTCCCCATTTTGTCTTGCAAAAATCACAACAAACCTCTTGACATCCGGGCTTTGAGTGGGTTAAATTTAAGATGAAGGTATAATTCAACACCATCTTACTTGTTTGGTCTGTTTGTTGAGAGTTGTTCTCCACGAGGCTTCAGTTTTTTAAGTCGTTTTCTATCCGGGGACACTTTTCCGAGCATATCCGCCCACCCACAACACTATACTTGGAATGAAGGAGAGAGCGTTATGACGATTGCTATACTCGCACATGACTCCCGCAAAGAACTTGCACTTCAGTTCTGTACCGCCTACAGTGGAATCTTATCCCGCAACACGGTCATTGCCACCGGTACCACCGGTCGGATGCTGGCGCAGGCCACCGGTCTGCCCGTGCACTGCTACCTCTCCGGGAAGCTGGGCGGCATCCAGCAGATCGCGGCCCGGGTGGCCTGTGACGAAGTAGACCTTGTGCTCTTCTTCCGCGACCCCCTCAAGCAGGAGACCGGCAGCAGCAACGAGCAGAATCTGCTGCGGCTGTGCGATATGCACAGCGTGCCCATCTCCACCAACATCGCCACGGCCGAGGTATTGCTGCGCGGCCTCGATCAGGGCGACCTCGATTATCGTGAGGGCATCCACCCCGACATCACGGAGCCTCTGCCCGTCCACCGGGCCGTGTGCTGAGGCTGTTTTTTTGAGACATCGACCCATCTGGTGTTTTTTTGTGTATAGAGGGTTTCGAATAACGAAAGACACCGCAGAAGTTTTCGCTTCTGCGGTGTCTTTTCATTTTATCCTGTGCTCAGGCAGCACGGAGGGACGACTTATTCCAGACCGCCCATCTGCTTGATGGCCTTGATGGCGAAGGTCAGGGTGCGGCCCATTGCCACGCCCGCCATCAGGCAGGGGTAGTTGTTGGCGAAGAAGGAGCCGGACATATCGCCGGTGACATACAGGCCGGGCATGGGCTTGTTGTCGTTGTCGAGAGCCTGACCCTTATCGTTGATGGCGATGCCCTGCTCGGTGCACAGCAGGGAGGCACCCAGCCAGCAGCCGTAGAAGGGGGCGGTGCGGATGGCGCTCAGGCGGTAAGCGGGCTTGCCGAAGTCCTCATCCTCCTGCTTGTCGTACAGCTCGTTGTAGCGGTCAACGGTAGCGAGGAAGGTGTCTTTTGCCTCACCGGTAAAGCCCAGCTTGTCGGCCAGCTCCTCGATGGTGTCGCAGACGAACAGGGTGCCGGCTGCGACCGCCTCATCGACCTTGCCCTGGAAATACTTCTCGCCGCCGGCACGGGTCTGCGCAGAGCAGCCGATGGTGTGGAAGCGCTTTGCGTCCTCCAGAATATTGGCGTCGCAAATCTGTGCGTAGACGCGGCCCGGCTGGTGGGCAGCAGCATAGACGATGTCGTTGTAGGGGCTGCTCTCGTTGGCGAAGCGCTCACCGTTGCGGTTGACCTTCAGGAAGGGCTGGGTGCCGGGGTTGTACTGGCGGATGGGGCCGGGGAAGGCCTTGCCGCCGAAGGCAGAATCGCTTGCCACATAGCCGCCGTCCACACCGGGGGCCACGATGCCGCGGTCGAACAGCATGGGAGCTGCTTCCTTGTCGAAGTTTGCGCCGGCCCAGACTGCAGCACGGATGCCGTAGCCCTTATCGGCCGGAGAGTAGGAGCAGGCGGTGGTGACGGAGGTACCCAGCGGGTCCAGCTGCTCCATCATGTAGGGGTTGCCGGGGAAGCCGCCGCAGGCCAGCAGGACGCCCTTGTTGGCGTTGTAGCGGATGAAGTGGTCGTCCTCGGTGCTCTGGGCGATGACGCCGGTGATGCGGCCGGTCTCGTCCTTCTCCAGCTTTGCCAGAGAAGTCTTGAAGTCCACATCATAGCCCAGCTCGCGGATGTAGTCCAGCAGCAGCTCGTTGCGGGCTGCGCCGGAGCTGCGGTCGTAGGTGTACTCAATCTCCGGGTACATATAGTCGGTGTTGTGCTCGGCGTTCTCGGCGGGCCATCTTGCCTCATCGCCGTAGGTGTAGATCATCTTGACGCCGTACTTGTCCTCCATGATGGAGCGGATGAACTCGATCATCTCGCCGGACTCGTTGATCCAGGTCTTGACGACGCGCTGGTCGCACTTGCCGGAAGCGTAGCGGGACACCTCGCTCAGGAGCTTTGCGCGGTCCATCTTGATGCCCTGTGCCTGTGCGCCGAAGCCGTCCACCGCGCCGACCCAGTGGCGGGTATCCTGCACATTGCCGTTCTGCTCGATGACGCGGAAGTTCAGACCGTTGGCGGCTGCGTAGGCAGCTGCGCCCATGCCGCCGTTGCCCGCGCCGACGATGAGGATGTCGGTGTCCACGGTCTCAGTGATGGCAGCCTCGTCGATGTCAGGCTCCTTGCCCAGCCAGTCGGTCTCATCGCCGGTGGGCAGCTGGACGGAGGTCACAGCAGCCTCTCCCTTGGCCTGTGCGTAGCAGCTCTTGGCGGCCTTCATGACAGCGTCGGAGGTGATGGTGGAGCCGGAGACGCCGTCGATCTCGGCAGAGCCGGCGGCCATCAGCTGCTCGCGCAGCTCGTCGGCAGCGGCAGCGCCGTAGGAAGCAGTCTCGCCGGAGGTATCGACCACAACATCGGCCACAGCGCTGTCAGAGAAGGTCATCGTGACCTTGACGGTGGAAGAGATGCCCTCGGCAGTGCCCTCATAGGTGCCGGGAATGTAGGTACCGGCTGCGCCGGAGGAAGCTGCGGTGGAGGAGCCGGCGGTGTTGCAGGCAGCCAGTGCACCGGCAGTGACACCAGACATGGCGGCAGCGGCAGCGATCTTCAGAAAACCTTTGCGGGAGATCTTATTCATTTTGCGTATACCCTTTCTTCTCGTTCTTCTTTATTCTTGCTCATAGCTCCGTGCGGCGGCAGACCTTCTCGCGCTGCGCCCACATCGTTCGACAATAATTTAACACAAATGCAGGGGTCTGTCTTTTAAGAATCCTTAAACTTCTCCGCTGCCGTTCGGTCTGATTTTCGTCCCAAAGGCTGTTTTCGTTAATTATTTGCTTAACAAACCGCAAAAAGAGCGCCGACTGTTTAAGTTTCCTTAAAAAGTCGGCGCTCTCATTTAAACGATTCTTAAGCCCTCTCCCCCTCCGGCTGGAAGACGTATCCCTTTCCCCAGACATTTTTTAAGTAGACAGGCTTTGCGGGGTCCGGCTCGATCTTGCTGCGGAGATTATGGATATGGACCTGCACCGTCCGTACATCGCCGAGGCTGTCCTTGCCCCAGATCTTCTGGTAAAGCTCATTGGCCGTAAAGAAGGTGTTCGGGTAGCGGACAAAGAGGGTCAGGATGCGGTATTCCATATCAGCCAGATGGACGCTGCGGCCGTCCTTCTCTACGCTGTGGCTGTTGGCGTCCAGTGTGAAGGCCGTGCAGTGGTAGCCGTTGACGCTGGGTTCTGCGCCGTCCATCTGGACCCGGCGGATGTTGGCCATGATGCGGGCCAGAAGGATCTTGTTGTTATAGGGCTTGGCCAGAAAGTCATCGCCGCCCATTTCCAGCGCACGGACGATGGTGTCAGTGTCGTCCAGACAAGAGGTGAAGATGATGGGGCAGTGGTGCCAGCTTCGCAGGCGCTGGCAGAGGTCTACGCCATTGGTGTCCGGGAGAAGGATGTCCATCAGGATGACATCGAACCTCTCCCGCGCATGGCTCAGCGCGTCGCCGCCCGTCTCCGCACAGACCACATCGAAATTCTGCTGGCTCTTTAAAAAATAGCAGGTGGTGTCGCGGATCACGGGGTCATCTTCCACCAACAATACGCGGATCATCCCTGTCAGCCCTCCCCTTTTTTCGCACGATTTGATATACTATAGTATACCTTATTTTTGTTACATCCACAAGGGGAGGCATCGCCATGAAGCAAAAATGGCCCATTCTCATTTTTTCCGCCCTGCTGGCGGCTTTCATCGTGCTGGCCGGCATCTGGGGCAATGCACAGTTCCAGCAGCTGCCCAGCGGCGGCGTCCTTACGGCCCAGCAGGCCGCCAAGGGCATCGCGCCGGATGGCTGGCGGCAGGAGGCTCCCGGCCAGTGGCATTTCACCTTCACCGCCGGGGAGGATCTCTCGTCTCTCACCCTCTGCGTCACCAATACGGCAGCGCCGCTGGAGGCCGAACGGCTGACCGACCTTGCCCGCTCGGGCGAGCTGTACGCGCTGGATGTTACACCCGGCGAAACGGTGGAGCTGGTATTCGCCTGCCGCCGCAGCCCCCAGACATGGCTGATGTCCTCTGCCTTCGCCGACCGGGCCTTCCGTTTCCGCACCCTGACCCAGCTCATCACCCTGACGGCTTTTGTGACGATGGGGGTGGTGGTGCTGGCCCTCTACCACTATAAGCACCAGCCGGAGCTGGGGTATTTTCTGCTCTACCTTGTCATCATGAGCGCGTGGGCGCTGATGGTCTTTTTCTTCCCGGCCATCCGGAGCGGCCCGCTTCAACTCGTTCTCCGCTCTTTCTTCGCCTTCACGGTGCTGGCCTCGGCGCTGCTGGCTGCGGGGTTGCTGGGCATGGAGCTGCCCCGCTCCGGGCGGGGGCTTCTCAGGCTCATCGCGGGCTGTGCCGTTTTCTTCCTGCTGGGCATGAACGACTATCCCCCGCTGCGGTTCGGGATACTGGCGACAGGTATGTTCTTCTGCCTCTATCTCCTGATGGCCGCTGTGAAGACGGGCTATGAGGGGGCCGGACTGATGCTCCTGCCCTGCGCCGTCACCACCGGTTTCCGGATCTGGGCGCTGCTGCCCGGTCTGGACAGCCCCTTCTTCGTGGAGTCCATCCCCTTCTACCTGCTGCGCTGCTCCCGCCTCTACGACCTGCCCTTTGCCATCGGCTGCATGGTCTTCGTCTGCCGCCGGTTCGCCCTCCTCTTCGACCGCACCGAGCAGCTGGCCCGGGAGTTGGACGCCCGGGTGGCCGAGCGGACGAAGGAGCTGACCGCCGAGACCGATGCCCGCAAGAGCATGATGCTCAACATCTTCCACGACCTGCGCAGCCCCCTGTTTGCAGTCAGCAACGGGCTGGAAACGCTGGAATCTGCCCCCGAGGCCCTGCCTGCCCTTCTGCCCGCCCTGCGCCAGCGCGTCGAGTTTCTGCGGCGGCTGACGGAAGACCTCTTCCTCGCGGCCAAGCTTGAGCAGAAGCAGCTCCTGCTCAACGAGGACCGCGCTGCGCTCAACGAAGAAGCCGCCGCCGTCTGTGCGGCCTGTCAGAGCGAAGCCGACCAAAAGGGTGTTGCGCTCTGCCTCAGCGCCGACATTCTCCTGCCCGTCTGGGGCGACAGCGTGCGGCTGCAGCAGATCCTCCAGAACCTCGTGACCAACGCCATCCACTACACCCCCGCCGGGGGCAGCATCCATGTGGTCTGCCGCGCCGAAGGCGGGACGGCCTGCGTCAGCGTGCAGGACACCGGCTGCGGCATCGCACCGGAAGATCAGGGGGCCGTCTTCGACCGGTATTTCCACACCTCTGCCGACAAAAAGCACGACTCCACCGGCCTCGGCCTGACCATCGCGCAGGAGCTGGCCCGCCTCCATCACGGCGAGATCACCCTGCAAAGCGAAGTCGGCAGGGGCAGCATCTTCACGCTGAGGCTGCCGCTCTTGAATATCGAAGAGTATAGCAGTTTGCGCTTTTATCGCAAGACAAGAAATTAGTGCAACATTCAAACAGCATATTTGCGATATGCAATTCAACGCTGTTGCTGTTGCATTAAAAAGTTGAATTGCTATAATGCACAAGACCCGGAACCTTTTCAGGGCCAGAGTGGCTCAGAGAGGTTCCGGGTCTTGTGTTATTTCTTTGTGTAGACCGCTATCGCATTTTTATCTTGCAGCAGCTTCTTCTGCACTCAATCCTTGAAATACGCATTCTGCACCGCCAGCAGGACGCCTGCGCGGCTGGCGGCGAAGTTCAGGCCGCCCTGCAGATAGCAGGTGTACGGCTCACGCAGGGGGCCGTCGCAGGAAAGCTCGATGGTGCTGCCCTGCGTGAAGCTGCCGCTGGCCATGATGACCTCGTCGGTGTAGCCCGGCTCGGGAGAGGGTTCCGGAGCGGCATAGCTGTCCACGGGGCTTGCGGCCTGCACGCCCCGGCAGAAGCCGATGAGGGCGTCTGCCGTACCGGCATCAAAGCAGGTGACGATGTCGTTGTGGGCCTCGCAGTAGCGGGGGATGGGCTTTTTGCCCACCAGCTCCAGCAGACACTGGGCATAGATGGCCGTCTTGATGGCCTCGCAGACCACGCCGGGGGCGTAGTAGAAGCCCAGATACATATCGCGGGGCGTCTCGAGGGTGCAGCCCAGCTCTTTGCCGAGGCCGGGGGCGTTCAGACGGTAGGCGCACAGCTCCACAAGGTCTTTCCGGCCTGCGATGTAGCCGCCGGTGGGGGCGATGCCGCCGCCGGGATTCTTGATGAGGCTGCCCACCACGAGGTCGGCACCGGCCTGACAGGGTTCCTCTTTCTGGGTGAACTCGCCATAGCAGTTGTCCACAAAAACGATGATGTCGGGGTTTGCGGCGCGGGCGGTGTCAGCGACCCTGCGGATGGTGTCGAGGTCGAAGGCGTTGCGCTGCAGATAGCCGCGGCTGCGCTGGATGTGGCACACCTTCGCGCCCGGGGCCTTCTGGGCGATCAGCTCATAGTCCGGGGTGAAGTCCGCCTTCAGCGGCGCTTCGTCGTACCGGATGCCGTAGTCCATCAGGGTGCCGGTGCCCTTGCCCTTGCCGTCCAGACCGATGACGCCTTCCAGCGTGTCGTAGGGACGGCCCGTGGCGGCCAGCAGGGTATCGCCCGCCCGCAGCAGGCCGAAGAGGGCCACCGCCAGCGTGTGGGTGCCGCTCTGGAACTGGCTGCGCACCAGCGCATCCTCCGCGCCCATCAACAGGTCCTGGATGTCCAGCCCCGCCGCGGCCAGGGGCAGCAGCCCCAGCAGGAGCGCCCCGAACGCCGCCAGCGGCGCAGCGACCGTTCCCGCAACGGGGAGAACCGTAACGGGGAAGGCCGCAGCAACGAGAACCGGAACAACGGGGAGGGCCGCAACGGCGGTGACCGCCGCAACGGGAACCGCAATGAGGCAGCTCCCCGCAACAATGGCAACGGCAACAACGGAGGCAACAACGGCGCAGAGGGCAATACAAACGGCGGGGAACGCCGCGAAGGTGGCAACAGGCGCAACAACCGCAACCGCCGCCGTCCGGGAGGCGAACGCCGCGAAGGGAGCAGCGACAACGGCAGCGGAAGCAACGGGGGTTCAAACGAATAGACGGTGATACGGGCACGTGACATAGCGGCACGTCGCGCAGCAGCCGGAACGCTTCGGCAGACGGCCGGCATTCCGGGTAGCACTGCCACGCAGGCCGGCGCAATGCAGCCCTGTACGACACAACCCGGCACAACGTGGTTCCATACGCCGAGGTCGGGCAGGGCAGCGTCCGGCACAGCCGCATACCGGGATCGGACGGGCAGCGCATTCCGGAAAGTCCGTCGGGCAGTACTCCTTTCCACCGCGGCCTTTGCCGCAGGCTGCGTGTCACCCCACGGAGCCGCGGTGACCGATGTGAATGCCTCGGGCTGGGACGCACCCGCCGCCATCGTCTTCACCAACACCGATACGACGACGCTGCGTGACATGGATTTGTTCCTGCGCTACGACGACCGCATGGATGAAGACACGCTGACGGTACGCATAGCAGTCGTCACACCCGATTCGCTCCGGCACGAAGAGGCTTTCCGGCTCGCACTCCCGGCCGCGCACACTCCGGCCGCCCTGTCGCGCGAGGCCGACCTCCCCTATCGCCGCCGCATCCGTTTCGCCCGCACGGGCGACTACTGCATAACCGTCACACCCGGCCGCCCGGTGAAGGGCATCGAGGCCGTCGGCATAAATATCGTAAAAAGCGAATAAGAGACAACAATGGGCAAGGACAAGCTCCGCAAGTTCCGCGAGAACCTGACTTTCGACTGTTTCATACAACCCGAATTCGACGAGGTATTCCGTTGCGACCACCCGCTCAAAGGGCATTGGCGCAGCGACTTTTTCCATAACGACAACCCGATCGTACTCGAATTGGGCTGCGGCAAGGGCGAATATACCGTAGCGCTGGCCGAGCGCAACCCGTCGCGCAATTTCATCGGCATCGACATCAAGGGTGCACGCATGTGGCGGGGCGCCAAAACCGCCACCGACCGCAAGATGCAACGTGGGGTTCCTGCGCACGCGCATCGAGTTTATCAACGGCCTGTTCGCCGAGGGCGAGGTCGACGAGATATGGATCACCTTCCCCGACCCGCAACTCAAGAGCCGCCGGGCGAAGAAACGCCTCACCTCGCCGCTTTTCCTCGGATATTACGCCCACATACTGTCCCCGGGCGGATGGATCAACCTCAAGACCGATTCGAAACATCTTTTCGGCTATACGAACGAGGTGGTGCGCCGCTACGGCCTGCCGTGCGAAGTCTCGAACGCCGACATCTACGGCACGGGCTACGCCGACGAGGTGCTGTCGGTTAAGACCGCCTATGAAAAACGATTCCTCGAAATGGGGCTTCCGATCACCTACACCCGTTTTTCGCTCGCCGGGCGCCATAAATTCCCGTGGTTCGACTGGGAAGAGGACGAGAAGGCGGAGAAGGACAACGAAGAGGCACGGCTGGGTTAGCACGCCGAACAGAGAAGGGTGGTTGTAGCCGCATCGCCTGTAAGGAATAGATAAGGTTCGACACCTCACCCCATACCCGGGACTCTTTACGCACCCCGCATTTTTTGCCGCATAGAGTCATTTGCCCGATCTACCCCATGCCCGGAGCTGGTTACGCACCCCGTAGTTTTGCCCGGGTAGAGCCATTTACCCGATCCCCGCATCCCCCCCTTCTGCGGGGATTTCCATATCCGAGCCCCGGTTACCGCAACCCGCCGCTCCTCTTCCCGGTAGCCTCCAGGCTTCCGAGTTCCCGCGACTCCCGATCACGCCCTCCCGCCATTCGGCAGGGCCCGCACCTGCGGATCCAGCAGCCCCATCCGCCATGCCGACATACGGTCACGGCCTGCTCCTCCGTCCTGCCTCCGGTGTCTATTTCGCCCTTACCTTCGCAGCCACCTCCCTGCGACGCCCCGGATCAGGCCTGCCCCATCCCTATCTCCGCCCCTTTCTCCGCCCGCCTCGGCTCTCCCGACGCCTCGTCCCGACCCAGTGCTGCATACTCCGCAATCAAATGCTTATCTTATAAACATAGGTACGATCCCCTCCCGCACCATTCTACTAATTTTTTAGAAGGAAAATTTGCATATCTAAAAATTTAGTAGTAAACTTGCAACAGGAACTAAAAAAGCGCTTTTTTGATATGGATAAGAAATTAACGGAACTCACACGCGGCGAAGAGGAGATC
>OLNO01001543.1_pt1 | contig 18376 bp, 8 predicted proteins | sample 1672861 | NCBI WGS metagenome assembly OLNO01 (sample SAMEA3136731, study PRJEB25190) | human gut metagenome | reverse complement strand
GCGACAGAAATGCTTCAGAAAGCAAAAGCAGGCCACTATGCAGTAGGTCAGTTCAACATCAACAATCTTGAATGGACAAAAGCAATCCTGACAGCAGCTCAGGAGTGCAATTCTCCGGTTATCCTCGGAGTATCCGAAGGCGCCGGAAAATATATGGGCGGATACAAAACGATCGTTGGCATGGTAAACGGAATGATCGAAGAACTGGGCATTACAGTTCCGGTTGCAACTCATCTGGATCACGGCGGCTACGATGCATGCCTGAAATGTGTTGAGGCCGGTTTCTCATCTATTATGTTTGACGGATCTCACTATCCGATCGAGGAGAACATCGCAAAGACAACAGAGCTGGTTAAAATCGCTCATGACAACAATATGTCTATCGAGGCTGAGGTCGGAGCAATCGGCGGAGAGGAAGACGGCGTAATCGGAAAAGGCGAGTGCGCAGATCCCAACGAGTGCAAGATGATTGCAGATCTGGGAATCGATTTCCTGGCAGCAGGTATCGGAAACATTCACGGTGTATATCCGGACAACTGGGAAGGATTAAGCTTTGAGACTCTGGACGCGATCCAGCAGAAGACAGGCGATATGCCGCTGGTTCTTCACGGAGGCACAGGTATTCCGGACGATATGATTAAGAAAGCCATCACTCTGGGAGTTGCAAAGATCAACGTAAACACAGAGTGCCAGATCGTGTTCACAGAGGCAACACGCAAGTACTTTGAAGAAGGAAAAGATAAAGTAGGCAAGGGATTTGACCCGCGTAAAGTCCTGAAACCGGGATACGAAGCAATCATCGCAAAAGTAAAAGAAAAGATGGAATTATTCGGCTCCGTAGGAAAGGCCTGAAAACTTTTTTGAAAATTTGCTTGCTTTTTTTACAGGGCTGCGTTATACTGACTGACGTAGACAAGAACAAGGGCGTTCCAATAGCGATTGGAGTGCCCTTTTTTCGCTATATGGGGATTCTCACGATGTTCCGCAGAGCAGAGAGAGCCATCCTCACAGCGGGGTCTTTTAAGTAAAAAGGAGGATGGTTGAGATGAGTACAGAAATGTTCAACGTTGCAGACATTTTTGGGGAAAATGTTTTTAATGATACGGTAATGCAGGAACGTCTGCCGAAAAAAGTTTACAAGAATCTCAGAAAAACAATCGAAGAAGGAAAAGATCTGGATCTTGAGACAGCAGATGTCATTGCACATGAGATGAAGGAGTGGGCCATTGAAAAAGGCGCTACCCACTATACCCACTGGTTCCTGCCGCTGACAGGAGTAACAGCGGAGAAACATGATTCTTTTATTTCCGCACCGCTTCCAAGCGGCAAGGTTCTGATGAGCTTTTCCGGAAAAGAACTGATCAAAGGAGAGCCGGATGCATCTTCTTTCCCGTCAGGAGGATTAAGAGCTACATTTGAGGCCAGAGGATATACAGCATGGGATTGTACATCACCGGCATTTGTAAGACAGGATGCAGGCGGAGCAACACTGTGTATTCCTACCGCATTCTGCTCCTATACAGGAGAAGCTCTGGATCAGAAGACACCTCTTCTGAGATCTATGGAAGCAATTAATAAACAGGCCCTGAGACTGCTCAGACTGTTCGGAAATACAACATCAAAGAAAGTTACACCGTCTGTAGGACCGGAGCAGGAGTACTTCCTTGTTGATGCCGAGAAGTTTGAACAGAGAAAAGACCTGATCTATACAGGACGTACACTTTTCGGAGCAATGCCGCCGAAAGGACAGGAGCTTGACGACCACTATTTCGGTACAATCCGTCAGAGAATCGCTGCTTTCATGCGCGATGTGAACATAGAACTGTGGAAGGTAGGCGTAACAGCCAAGACACAGCATAACGAGGTGGCTCCTGCACAGCATGAGCTGGCTCCGATCTATTCCGAGGCAAATATTGCGGTAGATCACAACCAGATCGTAATGCAGACACTGAAGAGAGTGGCATGCCAGCACGGACTGAAGTGTCTCCTTCATGAAAAACCGTTTGCAGGCGTTAACGGTTCCGGTAAACATAACAACTGGTCTATTACTACAGATGATGGAATCAATATGCTGGATCCCGGAAAGACCCCTCACGAGAATACACAGTTCCTTCTCGTGCTCACCTGTATCTTAAGAGCGGTTAACAAACATGCAGACCTTCTGAGAGAATCTGCAGCTGATCCGGGAAATGACCACAGACTGGGAGCAAACGAGGCACCGCCGGCAATCATTTCCGTATTCCTGGGCGAGCAGCTTGAGGATGTGCTGGAGCAGCTGATCAGTACAGGAGAAGCTACCCACAGCTTAAAGGGAGGAAAGCTTGACACAGGTGTCAGCACACTTCCGGAGCTTGCAAAAGACGCTACAGACAGAAACCGTACATCACCGTTCGCATTTACAGGAAACAAATTTGAGTTCCGTATGGTCGGATCCCGTGATTCTATCGCGTCTCCGAACATTGTACTGAACACAATTGTGGCAGAGGCATTTGCAGATGCATGTGACGTGCTTGAGAAAGCTGATGATTTCGATAAGGCAGTACATGACCTGATTAAGGAATATGCAACTGAGAACCAGAGAATTGTCTTCAATGGAGACGGATACTCTGAAGCATGGGTAGAAGAGGCGGCCAGAAGAGGCCTTCCGAACATCCGCTCAATGGTAGAGGCAATTCCGGCAATGGTTACAGATACTGCAGTGAACCTGTTTGAGAGATTCGGCGTATTTACAAAAGCTGAGCTTGAGTCCCGTGCAGAGATTCAGTATGAGACATATGCAAAAGCGATCAACATCGAAGCCCGCACAATGATTGATATGGCAAGCAAACAGTTCCTGCCTGCATTTATTAAATATACAAAAACACTTGCAGATACTGTCAACTCTGTGACAGCAGCAGGAGCAGATGCATCTGTTCAGAAAGAAACACTTGAGAAAGTGACAGAACTGATGGGCGAGACAAAGACTGCACTGGATGCCCTGATCAAGGTGACTGACGAAGCTGCGGCAAAAGAAGAAGGCGCTGTACAGGCAAACTTCTATCACTCTGACGTATTCCCGGCAATGGAAGCGCTTCGCGCGCCGGTAGATAAGCTGGAGATGATCGTGGACAAAGAAGCATGGCCGATGCCGTCTTACGGAGATCTTATTTTCGAAGTTTAATAAAGTATAATAAAAGTATAAAAAAGACAGAGTTCTTTTGGGAACTGCCCGGCAGATCCCAAAAAGAGCTCTGTCTTTTTCTATCCCTGTTTCAGGGAAACAATTGACAGAAAGGCCGGAGAGGAGGCATACTAAAAAACAGATTACAATGACGGGAGAAAGGGCAGCATCTCTGCCGGAAGAGAGGAAGAGGAATGAAGAAGAGGAAAAGTCTGGGAGCGAAACTGGTTCTTTCATTTATGATTACATCGATTATCCCGATTATCCTGATGAACCTGTTTTCGTACTATAATACCACAGGAATTGTAAGAGACAGTATTACGGAGATGACGGAGTACAATCTGGAGCAGACGCAGTCCAGTGTGAATTCAAATGTAAAGGCGTACCGGGATCTCCTCTATCAGATTTATTCGGATGATGAAGTGATTGATCTCGTCTGCAGGCTGAACGAGGGGGAGAATATTATCGTAAATAAAAACCAGCTGCAGCGGAAACTGCGCGGGTTTTTCTATACAAAGGAATATGTCCGCAGCATTACGATAGTGACAACGAACGGAACAATAATATTCTGGGATGCGATTACCGGATCTTCGGCCCAGAGTTCCTGGATGCCTTACTATGGCCTGAATTCCAGGGAACTGTATGAGAAAATATCCGGTTCGAAACAGCCCTGCCTTCTTCCTGCAAAACAGGCGGCCACAATGGCCAATACAGAAAATTATCTGTTTCATATCGGCAATAAGATCGTGGATTATAACCACCGGAACGAACAGATCGGCGTAATCATTATGAGTGTGGATGAAACGCTGCTGGAAGAGGTATGCAACGGACAGGGAAACAGGGAGAATTCCTTTAATTTTATTGTTGACGGAGACGGATATATTGTTTCCTATCCGGATCAGACGAAGGTGGGAGATCAGATTGCAAACTTCAGCAGAGAGGAGGAGGACCTGTATATCCGCTATGTAAGAGAAAGCGGCCAGTATGAGGGGGAGAAGATTCTGATTCATACCATATATGACGGCGATTACGGATGGACGGTGGTAAATGTAGTGAATCAGGCCCGGACATTCAGCCGGCTGAATACCCAGCAGACCCTTCTTCTCGGTATTCTTGTGATTTCTTTGCTTGTTCTGATAATTATGATACGGTTCTTTACCAGAAATCTTACCGGTTCTGTGAAAAAAGTCGTGTCTGTTATGCATGATGTGGAAAGCGGTAAATGGGAAAGCAGGATTCACATTGACAGCAGGATGCCCAGGGAGGTGGAGACGATTGCCGTCCAGTATAATCATATGATGGACCAGGTGCGGGATTCGATGGCAAAGGAACAGGAGCTGAGCCGGCAGAAGCAGAAAGCGGAGATTACGGCTCTTGAAGCGCAGATTAATCCCCATTTCTTATATAATATTCTGGATACGATCAACTGGATGGCCATCGGGAAGAAGGCATTTGAGATCAGCAGGGCGATCAGCGCCCTTGCGGCCATTCTTCGTTACGGGATTGACAACAGCAACGGGATTGTGACAATCCGGGATGAGTATGAGTGGCTGAAGCAGTATCTGCTGCTTCAGCAGACCAGGCTGAAAGAAGGGTTTGAAAGCCGGATTTCCATTCAGCCGGAGGCGATGGAGGTGAAAGTACATAAGCTGCTTATCCAGCCCTTTGTAGAGAATGCCATAATCCACGGATTCGACGGGATAGACAGAAAAGCAGTGCTGGGGGTTGAGATTGAACGGGAGGGAGAAAAGGGATTAAAAATAGAGATTTATGACAACGGGCGGGGGATGCCGGAAGAGACAGCTGCCCGGTTCAACCGGGGAGAATTTCCGGATACGGAAGGCAGAAGTCATATCGGCATGAAAAATGCGCTGGAACGTATTAAAATGTATTACGGAGAGAACTCGGAGGTGCGCGTCGAGAGCAGAGAAAACGAGTATACCAAGGTGATTATTCGGATAAGAGACACAGCAGGAGGACAGGAATGAAGGTAATTGTGGTGGAAGATGAAGTCAGAATCCGTGAGGGCATCCGGGATCTGATTGATATGCTGGAAGATGAATGGGAATTTGCAGGAGAAGCGGAAAACGGCGAAGCAGGACTGGAGCTGATCCGCAGCATCCAGCCGGAAGTGGTCATAACGGATATCCGTATGGCGAAAATGGACGGACTGGAGATGCTGGAGGCGGCCAGAGCAGAAGGCCTTGATGTGAAAGCGGTCGTGCTCAGCGCATATTCGGAATTTGAATATGCCAGAACGGCGATGAAAATGGGAGTAACGGAATATCTGCTTAAGCCGGTTTCCATTGATGAGTTTTTTAAAGCCCTGGAGCACATCCGGACCCAGATCGAAAAAGAAAAGCAACAGCAGCCGGACATGCTGGGAAGTCTGGAACAGGTAATCAGTGCTGTCGTTTACGGACAGCTGGAGCCGGATGAAGAGATACGGACGTACCTGAAGTCCAGATATGAGATAGAGGAAAGCCAGACTTTTATTGAAGTATGCATTTATCTTGGCAGCAGCGGGGCAGAGGATGCCGCTCAGGTGCAGCGGCGCTGGGAAAAGCTGCTGGAAAACGCAGGGGCTTTAGCCTACTGTATTATAAAGGCGGAGTATGAAAAATCCCTTCTGGCAGTGGTATACCGCTGCGGGGATGAACTCAGCCTGAAGAGGACAATACAGTTTACACTTATGAGAGAAAAAGCGGATTATGGAAGCGCCGGATATATACTGGCGGAGGGGCTGGAGGATCTGAAACCGAAATTCGAGACGATCTACAGTTATATGGACTGGAATGTAACACTTGGCGACGGTGTGCTGATCACATGGCCTCACGTTACTCAGATACAGACAATGGTGTGTGTCTATCCCGTGGAGCTGGAAAACAGTCTGAAGACAGAGCTCTGTCTTGGGCAGATGGAAAAAGCGGAGGGGATTATCCGGAAATTCAACCGGTTCTTTTTTGAGGACAGGCTGTATACCCCGAAGGATATTAAGGAATCCTATATCCGTTTCCTGTGGGCGGCAATCGGCATTATGAATGAAATCGGTCTGATCGATTACAGCAGCCTGAACCAGAGGGCGATTCTGGATGGAATCATGGGAAGCCGCAGCAGACGGGAACTGGAGAGTATTGCGGAAAATATTTTTGCCTTCCTGACTGCGGGAAAAGAGAAGGAAAATCAGGAGCATCTGACGGTAAAGAGAATGAAAAGCATGATCCATGAGTTTTATCAGACCGGAATTACTCTGGATGAGATTGCCCGCCGTCTGGATGTGACTCCGGAATATCTGAGCAGCCAGTTTCACAAGGTTACCGGTGAAACATTTTCCGCTTATATGAGAAATTACCGGATACAGAAGGCAAAGGAGCTGCTTCTTGGAACCCAGATGAAGCTTTATGAGATCGCGGAGGCAGTGGGATATTCTGACGGAAAATATTTCAGCAAAGTGTTCCGGGAATGCACCGGCTGCCTGCCTGCGGAATACAGGAAGAGAAACAAATAAAACTTTCGGGAAGCCCCCGTATCAGTGCGGCAGATGATTCTGCAGCGCAGTGCTGATACGGGGGACTTCTGTAATAAACAGTTTAGAATTTTACTCCTTTTACAGATATCTCCCGTTTCGGGAGAGAAAATAAAGTATTATACTTGCATTATCAGAAAACAGAAAAATAATTGAAGGAGGAAATTAGATGAAAAAGAAACGAATTTTAGCGCTTTTAACCGTTGCGGCTTTATCCGTAGGAATGCTTGCCGGCTGCAGCGGCGGATCTGATTCGGAAGGAGGAGAAGACAGCGGCGGCAGCAAGGATGTAACGATCTGGTACTACTGGGAGACGGAAGGACATCAGGTTGCTCTGGATAAAGTTATCACGGACTATAACGCTTCACAGGACGAATACGAAGTGACGGCAAAATATGTTCCCTTTGCAGATTTTAAGAAACAGCTGTCCATCGGGGCGTCGGCGGATGAACTTCCGGATATTGCGATTCTGGATTCCCCGGACCATGCGTCTTATGCGGTAATGGATATATTTGCCGACCTGACCGGAAAGTTTGATGTATCCAATTACTATGAGGGAGCAGTTGACTCCTGTACGATTGACGGAACCCTGTACGGCGTACCCTTCGGAGTAAACTGCCTGGGCCTTTACTATAATGAGGATATGCTGAAGGAAGCGGGCTGCACCGTTCCCACAACATGGGATGAACTGAAAGAGACAGCCCGGAAGCTGACCAAAGATAACGTGACAGGACTTGCCTTCTGCAGTCTGGCAAATGAAGAAGGAACATTCAACTTCATGCCGTGGGTATGGTCCACCGGAGCAGATTCCTATGATATGGATTCAGAAGGCGGCATCAAGGCTCTGACACTTGCGAAAGACCTGGTAGATTCCGGAGCAATGAGCAAGGAATGCATCAACTGGACACAGGGTGATGTTATGAACCAGTTTATTTCCGGAAACGTAGCTATGATGATCAACGGACCGTGGCAGATTCCTACCATGCAGCAGGAAGCGCCGGACCTGAACTGGAATGTGGCTCTGATTCCGAAGGATAAAGAATATGCATCCTGTCTCGGCGGCGAGAACTACGCGGTGATCAAAGACGGAAACGAAGAAGGGGCTCTTGATTTCCTTGAGTATGCAACATCCAAGGAGCAGGTAGAATACCTGATGGATGCATTCGGATATATCTCAGCTGACAAGACAATCGCGGAAAGCCAGTTTTCTGACGATCCGGTTATGCAGACATTCACAGAAGAACTGAACTACGCAAAGGCAAGAGGACCTCTGGCTGAGTGGCCGGAAGTATCCAATGCCATCTCCCTGGCATTCAATCAGGTTATGACAGGCGAGGCAGAACCGGCTGACGCTGCGGCAGACGCCCAGGCAACAATCGACGGTATTGTCGGTAAATAAAACAGAGAAAAAGGGTACGGAGTATACGGAAAAATCCGTATGCTCCCCTTTTTTACCCAAAAAGGAGGCTTTAAACATGAAAAAATCACGGAAAAGGCTTTTCGCATACGACAATGTGGGGATCCTCTTTGTACTGCCGGCGTTCGTGTACATGCTGATTTTCGTGGGATATCCGATTGTGAGAAATATTGTTCTCAGCTTTCAGGATGTTACGGTGCGGACACTGACAAAGCCGGACAAACCTTTTGCGGGTCTGCAGAATTATATAGAGATCTTTCAGGATCCGGTGTTTATACGGTCGCTGATCAATACGCTTGTATTTACGGTGTGCTGCCTGGTGTTCCAGTTTATCATCGGATTCCTGCTGGCGCTGTTTTTTAATCAGAATTTCAGGACATCAAAAGTAGTCAGAGGACTGCTGCTGATCCCGTGGATGATTCCCATTACGGTAACGGCTCTGATTTTTAAATTTATTTTCGGAACAGACGTGGGAATCCTGAATTATGCGCTGCAGAGCCTGGGGCTGATAAAGGAGAACATAGACTGGCTGACGTCCACCAACACCGCAATGTTCGCTCTGATCTGTGCAAATGTATGGATCGGTATTCCATTTAACATGATTCTGATCTCCACCGGACTGACAACCATTCCGACAGAACTTTATGAGAGCGCGGCGCTGGACGGGGCAGGAAAAGTACAGACATTTTTTAAGATTACCCTTCCGCTGCTGCGTCCCACCATCGAGTCTGTGCTGATTCTGGGATTCATCTATACATTTAAAGTCTATGACCTTGTATATGTAATGACAAGCGGAGGGCCGGTAAACTCGACCCATATGCTGTCCACGTATTCCTACAAGCTGTCCTTTGAACTGTTCAAGTACAGCAAAGGCGCGGCTGTGGCCAATGTACTGCTGGTGATCCTGCTGATTGTGGGAGTCTTTTATCTTCGTGCTACAAAGGAGGAGAATGAGTAATGAATGGAGAGAAAAAAATTACGGGAAAGAAAAATGTAATACTGAGCATACTGTCCATTCTGCTGCTGTGTGTGCTTCTGTTCCCTCTTTTCTGGATTCTGATGACATCATTGAAAACAGAGCAGGAGATCTTCCGGATTCCGCCGACCATTATACCGGAGAAGCTGAATCTTGCATCCTATGCAGCGCAGGTGGAGACAGGGGATTTTAATATGTTCCAGTCCTTTGCCAACAGTTTTATTATTTCCATAGGAGCAACCATTATTTCCGTTATTCTGGCGGTTCCGGCTTCCTACGGAATTGCAAAATACCGGTTCCGGGGACGCAAGGTTATGCTGCTGGGATTTCTGGTAACTCAGATGCTCCCTGTGGCGGTGCTGCTTACACCGATGTTTATCCTGTTCCGGGGAATGCATCTTTACAATACGGCGGGTGCGGCGATTCTGGCGGACGCTACCATCGGAATACCGTTCTCTATTCTGATTCTGAAAAATTATTTCGCCTCCATCCCGAAAGATCTGGAGGAAGCGGCCTATATAGACGGATGCAACCGGTTCAGCGCGTTTATCCGGGTGCTGATTCCCATAGCCAAGCCCGGTGTTATGGTGTGTGCCATTTTCTCTTTCCTCTATGCGTGGGGCGACCTGGCATACGGCATGACATTTATCATTGACCAGCAGAAGCGGCCGATTACGGCGGGAATTTTCAATTTTATGGGACAGTACGGAACAAAATGGAGCTATCTGACGGCGTTTGCTGTTGTAACGATTATCCCTGTGGCGCTGATCTTTATCTTCATGCAGAAATACATAATCAGCGGCATGACAAGCGGGGCGGTAAAAGGTTAAAAATCAGGAAGGAGACAGATCTATGCTCAGACAGGAAGGAAACAGGATTATTTTTCATTATGACGCCGAAGAACTTTGGATTGAGCCCTGGGGAGAAAACGCAGTCCGGGTCCGCGCGACAAAAGACGCTGCCATGCCGGAGGAAAACTGGGCGCTTCTTTCTTTGGAGAAAGTTCCCTGCCGGATCCGGGTGGATGAGGACGGCGCGGATCTGATAAACGGGAAGCTGAAAGTACATATTACCGGACGGGGAAAAATTACTATGTATAACCAGGAGGGAAAGCTCCTTCTGGAGGAATACTGGAGAAACCGCAGAGATGTGACAGACCCGAAATGCAGTGCTATTGAAGTGGAGGCCAGAGAGTTCCGGCCCAATGTGGGAGGACACTATCATCTGACTGCCAGGTTTGAATCACTGGACCGGAACGAGAAAATCTACGGGATGGGACAGTATCAGCAGCCTTATCTGAATCTGAAAGGAACTGATCTGGAAATGGCGCACCGCAATTCCCAGGCCAGCGTGCCTTTTGCGGTGTCCTCTCTGGGATACGGCATTCTGTGGAACAATCCGGGAATCGGAAGAGCAGTCTTTGGCAGCAATATTATGAGTTTTGAAAATTACGCTACAAAGGCTATGGATTACTGGTTCGTAGCGGGAGATACCCCGGCAGAGATTGTGAAGGCATATGGAAAAGCGGCGGGCACGGTTCCCATGATGCCGGAGTACGGCCTGGGATTCTGGCAGTGCAAACTCCGCTACCAGACCCAGGAAGAACTTCTGGAAGTGGCAAGAGAATATAAAAGAAGAGGGCTTCCCATTGACGTAATTGTAATTGATTATTTTCACTGGCCGAAACAGGGCGAATGGAAGTTTGACCCGGTGTACTGGCCGGATCCGGACGCTATGATCAGGGAACTCAAAGAAATGGGAATTGAGCTGATGGTTTCCATCTGGCCCACAGTGGACCGGGATTCGGAAAACTATGAGGAAATGCTGGAAAAGGGCTATCTGATCCGGACTGAGAGAGGATTCCGCACGGGACTTGATTTTATGGGCGCAACCATCCATTATGACGCTACCAATCCCGAAGCGAGAAACTATCTCTGGAGTAAAGCAAAGAAGAATTATTACGACAAGGGAATCAAAGTGTTCTGGCTGGATGAGGCGGAGCCGGAATATACAGCTTATGACTTCGATAATTACCGCTACTACCGGGGAACCGATCTGGAAATCGGAAATATTTATCCGGTGGAATATGCAAGAACATTTTATGAGGGGATGGAGAAAGAAGGGCAGGAAAATATTGTCAACCTTCTCCGCTGCGCATGGGCAGGAAGCCAGAAGTACGGCGCTCTTGTCTGGTCCGGCGATATTGCCTCCAGTTTCTCCAGCATGCGGAATCAGCTTGCGGCAGGGCTGAATATGGGGATGGCAGGCATTCCCTGGTGGACAACTGACATCGGCGGTTTCCACGGCGGCGATCCTGACGATCCGGCTTTCCGGGAGCTGTTCGTCCGCTGGTTCCAGTGGGGAACCTTCTGCCCGGTGATGCGGCTTCACGGAGACAGAGAACCCCGGCAGCCCCAGTTCGGAACAACAGGCGGAGCTGCATGCTGTTCCGGAGCAGCCAATGAAGTGTGGAGCTACGGAGAAGAAGTATATGAGATCTGTGTGAAATATATGCGCATGCGGGAAGAAATGCGGGAGTATACAAGAGAACTGATGCGTGAGACTCATGAGACGGGAGCACCGGTGATGCGGACGCTCTTCTACGAATTCCCGGAAGACAGGACCTGCTGGGAAGTGGAAGACGAGTATATGTACGGCAGCAGATACCTGGTGGCGCCGGTACTGGAGGCAGGAGCAAAGAGCAGGAGGGTGTACCTCCCGGCAGGAACCGCCTGGGAACTTCAGGAGACAGGGGATACATATGAGGGCGGCGCATGGATTGATATACCGGTGACGATTGAGACAATGCCGGTGTTTATCAATAGAAGCAGCGTATAGGTAAAAAGATTAAAGGAGGAACGGGATGAAAAGACGACGATTTGCGAAGAAGCTGCTGGCAGGAGTGGCTTCATGTGCGGCAGTTCTGTCTACGCTGACGGTGATCCCCCCGCAGGAAACAAAAGCTGCGGCGGACACTCCGCGGATGATTGTGGATATGACAGAACGTCAGGGAGAGATTCTGCACGGCGCTTCAGGATTTCTTTATGGAATCAGCAGTGAAGATGTGCCGACCACAGATCTGATTACGCCTCTGAAGCCGACGGTTCTGGCTACAAAGGGAATGCTGGGAACGGAACATCCATATGGGGATGCGGCAGATGTGGCGGAGACATTTTTTGAGTCCGGCGGCAAGATGGTTCAGATGTATACCAGCAATTACTATGCGATATTCGGACCGAGGCCGGACAATACGCAGTATGCCGAAGACCTGAAAGAGACGATTGTTCCGGCAGTGGTAGAATGGAAGGAAAATTTTAAAGAAGAACATGGCACGCCGGATAGCCCGAAAGATGAACTGGGGAAAATTGATATCGATAAGGCGATTGTATATCTCCCGATCAATGAGGGCGCGCCTCAGGTAGATCCGGAAACCGGAGTCGCGGATAATCACTATACTTTCTATGACTCATGGAAACTTTATTATGATGCGATTAAAGAGGCAGATCCGAATGCAACCGTAGGCGGTCCCAATGACGCTACCTATGGACACTGGCGTCCGGGCGGTATGAGTGAATTCCTGGAATTCTGTGCCGAGAATGATTGCTGGCCGGATGTTCAGACCTGGCATGATCTGGATGACGGCGAGGCGGCTTTTGCAAAATATCCCGGCGAATTTGAAGAATACAGAAAATTAAGCAAAGAACTGGGAATGCCGGAGCAGCAGATCGTAATTAACGAGTATGCGACTATGGAAGCATGCGGTGTCCCGGGTATACTGATCCGATATATGGCTATGCTGGAAGAGAATAATGCATACGGCTGCCTTCCGTTCTGGCATCAGGCGAATAACCTGAATGATCTTGCGGCGGACGCAAATGAACCGAATTCTGCATGGTGGTTTTATAAGTGGTATGCGGATATGACGGGAGACAGGCTTGCGGTGACAGAGGAGAACACCACCTCCACCGGACTGACCGGTATCTCTACGATTGACGATGAAAAGGCGGTTTCCAGCACCCTGTTCGGCGGAGTGGACGGAGAAGCTACCGTGGTACTCAAAAATATTGCCTCGACGCCGTCTTTTGAGGGGGCAGAAAAAGTTCATGTAAAATTGCAGGCCGCATATTACAAAGGATATCTGGGCGCGGCAGAACCGGAGACTGTTCTGGAAGGAACAATGGAGTTAAAGGACGGCAGTCTGGTGCTTGAACTGGATGATATGCTGGCAGCTACCGGCTACAATCTTGTTGTTACTCCTGCAGACGAAGATGATGAGGCAGAGCCCCTTTTTGTTCCTGCTTATCACGGAATCTATGAGGCCGAGGACGCAGCCCTTTCAGGCGGCGCTTCTGTTTCCGGAAGCGGAGGATATTACGGCTCAGGCAGGGCATATGTTGTAAACTTCAGTAAAAATGCAGGAATTGATTTTACCGTTCAGGTTCCGGCAGACGGCCGGTATAAGCTGGAATTTGTCTATGGAAACGGCATTGGCACAGACAGAAGCAATGAAGATAATCATAAACCAGTCAATAAGATCTACCAGCTCTCCGTGGATGGCAGCAGCGAGGACATGCTTCTGAACAATACAATGCTCCGCGACTGGACAGGAATCTATGCAAAGTATGTGGATCTTACAGCGGGTGAACATACGATATCGGTGCGCGGAGATTCGGATTCCCTGGAATCCAACATTCTTTTCGACGTACTTCATGTAAGCTATGCCGGTACATACGGAAAGGATACAGCACTGTACAATACGTTGTATGAAGCGGAAGATGCAGATTTCAATACACTGAAAGATACAGAAAAGACGGCAGTATCTGTTGCGCGGAAAGCAGATGGATATTCCGGATGCGGATATGTAACGGGGATTGATCAGATTCCGGTGACAGAGGGAGGCGGTATCCGCTGGGCAGTTCATGTCCCGGAAAGCGGACTTTACAATATTTCTCTTTGCTACCAGGCGGATACACAGGTAAAAGCTTCTGTATACGTGGGGAACACGGCATTAACATTTGACGGAAGGAAAAATGTGCTTGACCTTGCAGCAGCAGACAGCTGGAAGGAAACCGGCACAGCAGTCTATCTGGAAAAAGGCATGAATCTGGTAGATGTGGATACGAACGGCCCCATCCTTCTTGATTATATGAGAGTGCAGCAGACGGCAGAGTCCGGTGATTATTCTCAGACAGTCAATGCAGTAGATACGATTCCTGATGAGGCACAGATGACGGATGTGCCCTATTATATATGGAAAGTAAAGGCAGATGAAAACGGAGATTCTGAGCTGTATCAGGAAGAACGGACTGTGGATAAGACTGCACGGACAGAGACTCCGGCAGACACAGAATATGTTGTGGGACGCAGCGTATCAGGAGATGAAGATGCGGCGGGTGATCCGGATAAATATCTTGAGTTTACTTACAATGCGGAAGAAACGGGAATCTATGCCATGCAGATTTTCCACTCCAATGATGAAATTTTTGGAACTCACAGCTATAATACAAAGATTATTGATAAATTTGCGTGCGTTCAGGTGAATGACCAGACACCTCAGAGATACTTTTTTATCAACTCTCTTTCCAGAGATACATTTAAGGAAAAAACAGTATTTCTGAATCTGAATGAGGGAGAAAATACCATTAAAATTTTCAACGACGACAGCTGGTCTGTTCTGAAAGGCCTGGACAATACGCAGGCGGATGCTGCCGGCTTAAGAAAAGGCGACAGTACAGATGATAACGGCGTGCCGCAGAGTTATTATATGGACAAACCGGGAGATATCCCTATTACTAATTCCCTTCCGAACCTGAGCAGGTTTGTGATTACACCGTCAGCGGCATCCGGTATGCTTGATACAGGGGCAGAGACACACAAGATTACGATAAGGACAAGTGAAGGCGGCCTGGCAGTGGCAGATAGAAATGCCGTGGAAGACGGCGGTCAGACGACATTTACAGTCATATCCGACAGAGAAGTGGAGCGTGCATCTGTAAATGGAGAAGCAGTGGAGCTGACAGAAGCAGAATCAGGAAAATGGACCTATACTGTATCCGATATTTCAGAGGATACGGAACTGCAGGTGATCTTCACACCGGCGGAAGCAGCTGCTGAAAATCAGGATCCACTGATTGTCAACAATAGCTTCGGCACAGGAGACACTCAGGGCTGGAATATTGCCACCGGCGGAAGCGCTCAGGTTGAGACAAAGTATTTTAATCAGTATGACAGCGAACATTATCTGAAACTTTCAGGAGAAGAAGACTATGTAGCTGAGCTGGGACAGACAGTTACGGTTCCGGAAAGCGGCATTTACGCTCTTGCGTTCCAGATGAAAAATAAGGACGCAGATGCAGAGAAAACGGGAGATTATAACAGCATTGAGCTGACGGTTGAAGTTGGCGGTAAGATAAATGTTTATCAGCTTATTTCACCTTCCGGAGACTACCGGAAGATAGAAGGTCTTATTCATGTGCCGGAAAATGACAGCCAGGTCAGCTTCTCGCTGAAGATAGACGCAAAAGCCGGATTTGAAATGTATCTGGATGAATTTACATTGACAGAGACGGATATACCGAGAAATGTAATTTCCTATTTTGTAGACTGCGGCGACCATGATCCGTCAACACTTCCGGACGGAGAAGAGTTCGGCCTTTACAACTCAGTGACAGATCAGATCTTCGGGGAAGATCCGGTTACAGGCAGACAGTGGGGCGTATATGATTATCTCAATCCGCAGGGCGTAATTCATTCCGGAGAGTCCAAGGGAGCGTTTACGGCGAACACTTCTCCCAACTGCAATGACGGCCAGACAGATGTTTCATCCAAGACGAAGAATTACAGATATGCTGCAGGCCAGGATGGAAATACGGATATTGCCGAGCAGATCGGTGAAATGTATGTGGACTATAAGTTTGAACTGACTCCTGGACAGACTTACAATGTTGAAGTCTGTGTAGGAAACAACTGGTCCAATTCCAGTCCGGTCAATGTATATGCAAACTATCAGTCAGAAAAACAGCTGAACGGGGCAGCGCAATCAGAGGCATTCAGTGTTATCGGTGAAAATGTGGAGATTGCGCCTCAGGATTACACGGTAGTTGCAGGACAGGCGGAAGCAGATGAGGATGGAATTCTTACAGTTAATGTGCGCCGACCGTTGCCGTTGTCCAATGCGACGATTAATGTAAACTATATCTATATCAGACAGGCACAGGATATCAGCGAGTCTCTTGGCGCACTGAATACCCTGCTTGAAAGAGTTGAGGCGCTGGATACAGACAGCCTGCCGGTACGGGAAAAGGCGATTGTGGAAAAAGCCATTGGATTTGCGAAGGAAGTTGCGGCATCTGATCTTTCAGACGACGACCTGGTGATTGTGGACAATGCGGCAGATATATTGAAATATGCGATTAACGAAGTTAATAAAGTGCCTGACAGTACACTCCTGTATTTTGTGGACTGTGGAGATCACGGTACGGCTACAGTAACGGACGGAGATAAATTCGGACTGTTTAATACAAGGACTGACCAGCTCTACGGTGAAGATCCGGGAACCGGAATGCTCTGGGGCGTAGATGATCCTAACGGGAATAGTTCCGGAGGACCAGGGCTCTTGAATGACGAAGGTGTATATACCAAATATACATGGGCGCATGAGAGAGATCAGGTGGACGGAACGGCGCAGGATAACCTGGATAAAGATACAACGTTCCGTTACGCCCATGGTCAGGTGGAAAACGGTATTGATCCACGCTATGTAACCTATCGTTTTCAGGTGGATGCCGAGGCTGGAATATACCCGGTTGAGATAGGACTTGGAAATATATGGGGAAATTCCGGAAATCCTGACGTATACGCGAACCGGGGAACAGATGGCGAGACAGTAATTTCCGAAGACGTCAGCATTGAATATGGAGAAAATGAAACAGTAGCGGCAGAAGTGCAGGCTGTAGATGGATTTATCACAATTGACGTCCGTTCTTCGGATGATACGATTAATATAAACTGGATCAGGATCGGCCTGAACCAGACACCGGAAAAAGAGCCTGTCCTGACAGGAATAGAGGTGAAAGCTCCGGATAAGGCCGAGTATGAAATCGGTGACAAGCTGGATCTTACAGGCATGACTGTTACAGCCAGATACAGTGACGATTCTATAGTTGTCCTTGAAAATGGGGCTTACAGCGTGGAAGGATTTTCTTCTGACGAAGCTGGTGACAAAACTGTAACAGTTTCTTATACAGAGGGCGATGTAACAAAGACGGCGTCATTTACGGTACATGTAAATGCTCCGGCTCCGGCTGTACTGGACGGTATCCGGATTACACCGCCGACAAAGACAGAGTATGAAATTGGCGAGGAGCTTGACATAACAGGAATAACGGTAACTGCAAAATACAGTGACGGCTCTGAAAAGACACTGGAAGAGGACATGTACATTATCAGTGGATTTACATCTGTAAAAGCGGGAGAAGTTATGGTAACGGTTTCTTATACAGAAGGAGATGTGACGAAGACAGCTGAATTTACAGTAACCGTAGTTCCGGGTGAGGAACCGGGTGAGGAACCGGGTGAGGAACCAGGCGAAGAACCGGGCAAGGAACCGGGAGAAGAACCAGGCGAGGAACCGGGCGAAGAACCAGGCGAGGAACCGGGAGAAGAACCAGGCGAGGAACCGGGAGAAGAACCAGGCGAGGAACCGGGCAAAGAACCAGGCGAAGAACCGGGCGAGGAACCGGGCGAAGAACCGGGCGAGGAACCGGGGGAAGAACCGGGAGAAGAACCGGGCGAGGAACCGGACAAACAGCCGGGTGGGCATCCGTCCGGAAATCCGTATAAGGATCCGGGAACTGATACAACAGTTTCAGAGTCGGAAGCAGTAAAGACGGGAGATGATTTCGGTATATTCCCGGCAGCAGCGGCAGCTATTATGGCAGTGAGTGCCGGCACAGCAGTTATAACAGTAAAATACCGGAAAAGACGCAGATAAGAGTTCTCTTTAATTATGCAGGAACTGGCGCGGCGGCGAAAGCCATTTGCCAGTTCCTGTTTTTGCGGATATTTTTTGTTTAGTTTTTTCCCCCTTTTTTAGATTTGTGGAGTTTACGGTGCAACGGGGATGTAATAAAATTAATATAAATATTGTATAAGGAGGTTTGTGTCAAAGTGGGAAAAGGTCTGAAAATACGGACAGGGAAAGAAGCACATCTGAGGCGGAAAGCAAAAGGCCTGACAGCAAAATTTGTGGCGGCCGCGGTGATCGCGGCCAGCGTTGTCCCGGCAGGTTTTAACGGG